>Belle_p2__coassemble_6624_pt1 | contig 3740 bp, 5 predicted proteins | sample Belle_p2__metabat2_high_PE_006 | metagenome-assembled genome bin Belle_p2 | reverse complement strand
AGCACAACCTTGCCAAGGTTGGGGTCGCGAGTTCGAGTCTCGTTTTCCGCTCAAAACTTAAAGGCAGCTCTGCGATAACCTCGCGAAGCTGCCTTGTTTCTTTTTACGGTGATTGAAAGTCCGCGTAAGGATTCATTGCGACGATGTTTCATAGCTATTTGCCAATTTTAGATAGTGAGCCAAAGTTCTTGTAACGGCATCGAAGTAATTGTGGACTTTACCTATTGACTAATATATTGATTTAGCCTCATGAATATCTACGCCCGCTATTTTGACCAGGATGTATTGGTTTATAGCTTTGACGAACTGATGAACTTCCTTTCTTCTATTCCGGAAATTCCTATCAACCAGCATCTTATAGATGATATCCGCTCGTATGTAGAGAGCGACATGCCTTATCCTAAACGCTATAAAATACGTCCGCGTGTTTACTTTATTCTGATTAAAACAACTGCAGAATCGATGGATGAGTTTAAGTCGCATCGTAAGGATTCTGCAGCACAACTTCCGTCAGAAATGGGAGGGGGCGTTCCTGAAACAATGATGAACAAAAAGGAAATCAAGGCTGCGCAGTTGGCAGAGATAAACATGGGCTGGTACGTAGGTACAATTGTATTTAAACGCGTTATCCAAATTGCAGGAACAGCTAAATTCCGCTACCAGGATACTACTTTCCAGGCATATGTGCGTGCCGAATCGGGAATGGAATGTTATAACCGAATTATTGACCATCTAAAAAATCGTCCCGAAGTTGACTTACGTAGTCAGTTCCCTTCTGCTCGCGGTACGAATTTTACTTTTGAGTACTTGGGTGTTGAACTCCCCGAAAACTTAGAACAATAAGTTGAGTCTCAAGGTCTGCTATCCTTATTTTCATAAGTAATAAGGTTTAAGTGAAAGATTTAATGCTGAAAAATTTGGCTTATATCAAAGAAATTATTATTTTTGCACCCGCAAATGGTTCCGTAGCTCAGTTGGATTAGAGCAACGCCCTTCTAAGGCGTGGGTCTTGGGTTCGAACCCCAACGGAATCACTTACAAAATCATTTACTCTGCTTGACATGTACGTTCTGTGCGTGTCAAGATTTTTTTCTTATATTCTCACTTACTGATTTTAGCGGCTTAAAGGTTCTCCTTTCTTTTCGGCCGAATATTTTGGTTATTCAGCGATACCTTCTTGAGCCTTGTACTTGTTCCAGAACCAGAGTATCATGTCATCAAACTCTTCATAGCCTAATTCTTCATCTAGTGCTTTGGCTTTGTCGATTACACCCATGAGCAGTACCTTTTGCTCATCTGTAGCATGCCATACTTCGATTTCGCCGTTGAGTTGCTGTTTGATGACCTTAATCTCGTCAGCGTTCAATTCAATCTTCTTCATAGTCTTGTTTTAGTGAAATAGTTATACTAAAGTTTATACTTCCTGGCAATAGCCTTAACTGCTCGTGTATATTTATCTGATTTGCCATGGACAGCTTTGGTTACTGTCTCAGCCCAGAATTCGCTCACGTTCGTTTCAGCGTATTTGCCATATCCTTTCTTACGTTTGTCATTACTTCATTTCTGATATAGAACATTTATTTCCAGCCCAGTAGCCCTTTGGCTGGCCTCGGTCATATGGGCGTTCCAGCTAGCGTGTGCAAGTTCGTGCGTAACAGTATGAGCTACAGGTTTGTTGATTTTTGTACTCCATCCATCCTTGTAGTTCTTTGTGTGTTCCTTCTGAACGTTTTTCGCCCCCGTGTCAAAATGCTTTCTGTCAAGATATACAGCCTCTGACTGTCCACCTCTTGTAACGTGTACACCATATGCACTTCCCCCCAAGTCAGCAAGCTTTACATTCTTTTGGCGAACACCCATTACAGCATAATAACGCGAATTTGCTTGTTTTGTTGCCTTGTACATAGCCGGATTTTTCATTTCAATGAGCGAACCTACATTTGATACCTTTCCTTTAAACGATTATGAGCCATCATTGGTACCAATTCTCACTCCTCCTGCAGTCTTTGCCATAATCTTTGTTTTTTGTTCTACATTGTTGTTTATTAAACCATAGTCCGTATATTTGCAATTAAATAAAGTTGTTTTCCGGTAGAGTTCATGATAGATTGGAACGGAGTGCCGCTGTAAAGCGTGATGAGGGCGTCGATAACCCCGCCGTAAACAGCTTTTCAGAAAACCTTAACCTCCCCCGGTAGACTGGAAGTTCATTATAGCAACGGCAATAGTGGCGTTCAGTGCGTTGGTAAGCCTTATCGCCTTGTTCGTTGCTTGTAGTAAGAGAACATAAATTCTAACATTAACTATATGGAAACTGTATTTGACCATAACATTACGGAAAAAGAATGGAAGTACGTTCGTAGAAGCAGAAAGGACTTTTATTTAAAATTCCTAGATAAAGAAACTGCTTTTTATGATATTGCTGCTCTTTATTACATCAGAGGAAACGAAGCAAAGGCGATAGAATATGCAAATAAGCTATCGCCACTAAAAAAACTTGACCTTTGGAGAATGCTCACACATCCATAATGAGTGCAACGAACTCTTTATATGCTTTAGGGAGGAAGCTAAGGTTTTTAACTATTTCATTAGCTTCCTCAATTTTTATTTTCCCTTTTTCTGAAACATACTTTATTAAGTTATAGTGTATATCTTCATATGGCTTAGTAATAATCATGTTCTTAAAGTGCCTGTATGCGCTTTTGGGGGACACTTTCATTTGCTTTAGAAGAAAACAGAAATTTTGAACGTTATCGTGATATCCAAACCCATTCTCCATAATTTTCTTTTCGTGTACAACATTCCCTCCTAAACTTCGTACGAAGCTTCGGTAGGATTTGCGTGCACAGAATTGATTTATCAGTTCCATTGAATTAGTCAATTCAGCCGTTTTAATTTGCTACGTCTTTCCACCCGATAGCTTGAGCGTGCTTGATTTCATGCCACAAACTCTCAAGGGCATATTTCTGATTAAAAGTCAATACGGTGTTGCCTTTGTTCTTGGCAATATTAGCAAAAGCATCCTTTAATTCCTTCAGCGGGTTAAATGTTTGATTGTTACCTACTTTGAAATCTTGGTTAGAAATATTCAATGCGTTTGTACCATTAGCCCTATCATTAGCCATAAATCCCTTTCCGGTATTTATTATCCTTACATCTTTAAGTCCACCTCTGAATAAATCAGGATTCACCCTTTCAACTTCCTTGATGGTGTCAATAACCTCTTGGTCTGAAACCGCCGGAAGTCCTTTAATTTTTATTTTTGAACTCTTTAGGCTTACGTTCGTTTCGTTATAAACTTTCTTGTCGATGGCATCTAACACACTTTGTCTCCATTGTGTAGGAATGTAATCAACATTATCCCTCACGAAGTAAGGCAGCGACTTTGCGCCCTTGATGCGTTCTCCATTCTTGTCTACCCACTCTTTGAACCCCTCCGGCACCTCCTTCACCTCGTTCTCGCTTCCCTCCGCAGGCTCCTCCCCGTTAAGTATCCGATCGTTGTCCTTTGCCAGTTCCTCATCTGTTTTGAGAATACTCACAGCGTAGCAGCGGCAGTGTGGATGCCAGCCGGTAAACTTGAAGGTTTTCGGGTAGCGCCCCTTCAGCTCATCGCAAATGTCATGAAGCGGACGCACCGCATTGGCCTTGGGCGTGCCGTCTGCGCGAAGCTGCTTAGGGTCGTCGGTCGTTTCGCCAGGCTGGAGCCGGATGGTATGGTTGTTCGAAAGGCAGATTTC
>Belle_p2__coassemble_6052_pt1 | contig 4126 bp, 4 predicted proteins | sample Belle_p2__metabat2_high_PE_006 | metagenome-assembled genome bin Belle_p2 | reverse complement strand
GCATTGCTGATATTCCATTCTTCTTGTATAGGGTATGTACTATCTTTGGCTAGGAGTGGGATTCCACGGAAGTTTTAAACTGCGCCAAATTCGCACATTCTATAAACCCAATAAGATTGAATACAAAATATATAAAGATGTAAACGGAAATATATCAATTGTACAACAATTATATGTAACTAATGAATTAAATACAAAAGGTTATTATACAATGTCCAATATAGTAACATCTAAAATTGACGAGAAAAGCACTATATCTCTTAGCCAATCCTTTTATTTTGAGTAATATAGCGCAAAGTATCTCTAAACAACAATAACACTTAGCAAACGCCTTTACTATCTTTAAAGAAGACAGGAGGCGGCTCGGAAGAGGCAAGACACGAAAGCAAACTTTCAGTCTTGCCTCTTCGCTCGCCTTTCACTATCTTTGAATAAAATAGGAGGCGGCTCGGCATTACCTTCACTCAAAAGCAAGCTTTTGGCTTGGTATTGCTCTCGCCTTTCACTATCTTTCAAGAAGACAGGAGGCGGCTCGGCATTACCTTCACTCAAAAGCAAGCTTTTGGCTTGGTATTGCTCTCGCCTTTCACTATCTTTGCAGCATGAAGAATAATCTTGAAAATATTTACCCCATTTTCGACCGAATGCTGAGCCGCCAGGACAAAGAACACCTGCTCGGACAACGCGGCGTGATGCTTTGGTTTACCGGTTTAAGCGGGTCGGGCAAGAGCACCGTAGCCATTGCACTTGAACGCGAACTGCATCGCCGCGGCCTGCTTTGCCGCATTCTCGATGGCGATAATATCCGTTCGGGAATCAATGCTAATTTGGGCTTTACCGAAGAGGACCGCCGCGAGAATATACGCCGCATTGCCGAGGTATCAAAACTTTTTGTCGATACGGGCATCATTACAATAGCTGCCTTTATCAGTCCTACCGAGGAACTGCGCCAATTGGCTGCAGACATTATCGGAAAAACTGACTTTAAAGAAATCTATATTTCCACCCCACTCGCCGAGTGCGAACGACGCGACGTAAAGGGTCTGTATGCCAAGGCACGCCGCGGCGAGGTAAAACACTTTACAGGTATTTCGGCGCCCTTCGAAGCACCGACACACCCGGCCTTGAGTCTGGACACTTCGGTTTGTCCGCTCGAAGAATGTGTTTTGAAACTGCTCCAACTGCTGGGCATCGAACCTTAATTACTAAAACTTATCAAATCACACACTGCGTATGGAAATCAAAATCAATTCGCTCAACGATATGCCTGCGGCTGCCAAAGCTTTTGTGCAGGCCATGGACCAAAATACCGTATTTGCTTTTTACGGAAAAATGGGAGCCGGCAAAACAACCTTTATCAAAGCGGTTTGCGAGGAACTGGGCGTAACGGATGTGGTCAATTCGCCCACCTTCAGCATCGTCAACGAGTATCGCTCCGACACTACCGGCGAACTAATCTATCACTTCGACTTTTACCGTATCAAAAAGCTCGACGAGGTGTACGACATGGGTTACGAGGACTACTTCTACTCCGGCGCCGTTTGCTTTATTGAGTGGCCCGAACTCATTGAAGAACTCCTGCCAGGCGATGCCGTTAACGTAACAATCGAAGAACAGGAGGATGGTACACGCATCTTGCGCTTCTAAATCGCCAAACACCCGACAGACTTTACTTTAGCTATGAAATGGTTTCTGACGTTGGCAGCTTCTCTGCTTTCGGCTACACTTGCTGCACAAACTATCAGCCATATGGAAAGGCTGACACCCGAACAAAAGGCGGCAGCACACCACCTTAAACTAACGGGCAAACTTTCGGTCGAGGGCAATTCCGACTTCAGGCAAATGCGCGACCTCTGCTGGCAATTACAAACAGCCGACCTGAGCGCTGCCGACTGCGAGGTTATTCCGGCCAATGCTTTCCACTCGCGCCGCCAACTGGAGCAGGTGATGCTACCGGGCAATGTACGCACCATCGGCTCGCAGGCTTTCTTTGCTTGCCGCTCATTACGTACGCTCAACCTGCCCAAAAGTCTGGAACGGGTGGGAGATGCAGCCTTTTCATGCTGCGAAGAACTGCAAGAGGTGGTAATTGAAGGTTCACCCGTTTTGGGCGAATTTGCTTTTGCACGGCTCAAAGGCTTGCGCACCATGCGGGTGTTGTCGGCCGAGCCACCGGTAGCTACCCCGTCGACCTTCGAGGGCATTGACCATAAACAAGTAAAACTCATTGTTCCCAAAGGGGCCGAACTGAAATACCGCAAAGCTACGGGTTGGAACAGTTTTTTTAGTGCCGGACGTGCGGCTTCGGCAATCTGCCAACCCCAAAAAGTACTCTTGCCCCTGCCCGCTTCGCTGCAACTACTGGAGGGTAAACCCTTACACGTGCTTACGAACTGGACGGTTACGGCCTCAACCGAACTGGCCAATGAGTGCGAACAGGCCAAACGCATACTCAACGAACTGATTCCTGCCACTTCCATACGTAAACTGGCTGGCAAAACCACCCTCTGCCTTAGCCTCGACTCAACCTTGCAAGGAGGACACGAAGCCTACACCTTACAGGTAAATGCCAATGACGTGCAAATTAAAGGCGCTACTGCAACCGGTGTGTTTTACGGACTCATGACACTCGAGCAACTGCTGCGCGGCGATGCCACTGCCTCCTGCTGCGAAGCCTTGCCGCAAATGTATATTGCCGATGCACCACGCACCGCCTTGCGCGAACTGATGCTCGACCCCTGCCGCATATTTATTCCCTTTGACGAACTCAAGGCGTTTGTGCCCGAAATGGCACGCTATAAACTCAACGCCCTGCACCTGCACTTGGTTGACGACCAGGCCTGGCGGCTGGAAATCAAAAAATACCCGCAACTTATTGAACGGTCGTCGGCAAGAATGGGCATGGACGATATGCTCATGCCCATTTCGGGGTACTACACCCAGGCTCAAATGCGCGAACTGGTGGAATATGCCGCCCGCTACCACGTGCAGGTCATTCCCGAAATCGAAATGCCGGGTCACGAGGTAGCAGCCATCCATGCCTACCCCGAACTTACCTGCGGGGCCAAGCAGGTGCCGCTGCGCACAGTGTGCGGCGTATCGAACGAACTGCTCTGTCCGGGCAAGGAATCGACTTTCGAATTTCTGAACAACGTGTTCGACGAGGTTGCGGCCACCTTCTCATCGCCCTACATTCACCTGGGCGGCGACGAGGCCGGCAATCCGCCGCTCGACTGCTGGACCAATTGTACCGACTGCCAACAACTCAAACGCAAATTGGGCATTACCAGCACCGACCGCTCCGAAAACTGGCGCCTGCAGCAATACCTCTTCGACCGTGTTATCAACACCTTACGCACCAAACACGGCAAAACACCTATGTTCTGGTACGAAACCGACTTTAAAAAGGTGCCCGAAGGCTGCGTAATCTTTGCCTGGCGCAACGGACTCACCCAAGAGGCCCTCGATGCAGCAGCTGCCAACCGCTCGCAGGTTATGCTGTGTCCGGGCGAACACTGCTACTTTGACTACCCCATGGCACAAGGCGACATGCCCGAGGTTAACTGGGGGATGCCGGTTACCTCACTGCGCCAGACCTACGACCTCGACCCTGCCTGGAACATGGGAGCTGCCTTTGAGCAAAACTACGTGTTGGGAGTAGCAGGCACATTGTGGAGCGAATGCATCAACAGCACCGAACGCATTTACTACCAGGCCTACCCTCGCGCCATGGCATTGGCCGAAGTGGGCTGGAGTAAGCAACAAAACCGCTCGTGGAACGACTTCGTTGTACGACTCACCCCCACCCTGCGCTACTGCATGCGACGGGGCATACCCTTCTCTATGAAGTACTAAAGGGGTATCACCCTTTCAAAAGAAAGTTTATCAACAAACAACATACACCGCGCCACACAGGCATGCATAAATCATTAGCAAGGCTGGTTTCCTTCATCGGAAATCAGCCTTGCTGCTTGATAAGGGCATCTATCTCTACTGGCCCGCTGCCCCCAAACATAAGGAAGGCAAGCCGTTTTTTACTTACAGCAAAAGGAGAATACAAAATTTCAAGATGGCAATAAATCGGGGAATCAGAAAAATAAAACGAACAAAATGACTGTTTTAAACC
>Belle_p2__coassemble_6046_pt1 | contig 4129 bp, 2 predicted proteins | sample Belle_p2__metabat2_high_PE_006 | metagenome-assembled genome bin Belle_p2 | reverse complement strand
CAATACCTCCTCTCTTTTCCTGCTTCTTTCTGCCACGGCTTTTTAGGACACGAGGTCGTTCATCCACCGTTGGGCAGTCCACAGGCTTGACTTTCCCACACTCCATGGGTAGGGCTTTCAAGCCAAATTCCTTGATATTGCAAGCTGCATTGAAGTCCCGGTCATGATGTGTGCCACATTCCGGACAAGTCCAGTTTCGCTCGCTCAGTTTCAATCCTCTATAGATAGAGCCGCATTGGCCGCAAGTCTTCGAACTCGGGGCAAAGCGGTCTATCTTGATGAGATTCACACCATACCAACGGCATTTGTATTTAAGCAATGCGAGGAACATCCCGAAGGACGCGTCTCCTACAGCTTGTGCCAGATGGTGCTTGCGCCGCATACCCTTTACGTTTAAATCCTCCATGCAAATAGTGCGCACTTAGCTGTCGTGCGTGAGTGCATGGGTGATTTTGTGAAGGTTGTCCTTGCGGCAGTTAGTGATGTGTTCCTGCAACCGGGCTACACGGATGCGAGCCTTGTTGCGATTGGCAGAACCTTTCTGTTTGCGGCTCAACCGCTTTTGCAGCAGAGCCAAGCGGTCAAGGTTACGTTGCAGGTTCTTCGGGTTGTCAAACGTGCGTCCGTCAGAACATACTGCAAGTGACTTAATACCTAAGTCTATGCCTAAAGCCGTATCGCCCTGCATCGCTGATGCCAGAAGCTCTTGAATATCCGTATCCACCAGCACGGAAGCAAAGTATTTGCCCGAAGGTGTCATGCTGACGGTAACGGTCTTCACCGCACCCTTGAAACTGCGGTGCAATACGGCAGGAATATCTTTAGCTTTGGGTATGGTGATTGTCCCTTTTTCAAAATCAACTCGACAATGCTGGGGACAAAGGAAGCTCTGCTTGTTCTTGCGGCTCTTGAAGCGTGGGAAGCCCACAGCCTTGGTGTTGCGGAAAAAATTGGTATAGGCTGTATCAAGATTGCGCAAGGCACTCTGCAAGGACTGGGAGTTGACTTCAGAAAGCCACTCATGCTCCGCCTTCAGCTCGCTCTTCATCAGATTCGTCAGATATACGTTGCCGAGCGTTTCCTTACGTTCCTTGTATGCCGTGATTTTCAGGTTGAGCGCCCAGTAGTTATAGACAAAGCGGCAGCAGCCGAAGGTCTTGGCAAGCAAAGCCTTCTGCTCGCCTGTCGGATAGATTCTATATTTGTAGGCACGTAACATCTGGCATAAGTAACGATTTAAAATGAAACCATGATACAGAAAGATTACATTTCAAAGAACCTCTCGAAGTTTCTCATCAAATATTACGTGATATTTGTATGCAAATACAGGAAGAAGCTACTCATTGGAGCAGTGGAATATGATATGAAGCAAATCATGCAGAACATATCAGACCTGTCAGACTTTAACATTGAGATCATGGAAACCGACAAAGACCATATTCACATGATGATATGCAGCGAACCAATACTATCTCCGTTGCAAATCGTAAGGAGGCTAAAACAAATGTCAACAACTGCCATTTGGAAAAGACATGAAAATTACCTTAGACAGGTATTTTACAAGGAAAACACATTTTGGACAGATGGTTACTTTGTGTCATCAATCGGAAATGTTAGTCAGGAAACCATCAAGAAGTACATCGAAAACCAAGGGTAGCTGCGCTACCCTGCATTTTTCATCCCCTAAACTGAAGATTTAGGGGTTTTCAAATGCGAGTCCCTATAAAAAGACAAGCCGTGAATGAGGGCGGCCAAATCCTCATACTGCCTTCCAAATTGGAAGAGGCTGGTGGCCTTTCCAGCCTTATCCAGGGCTTGTCTTCTACCCACAAAGATACACCATCCACTCAAGATAGCCAAGACAACAAGCATGAAAACAAAGAAACATCATCCGAAGATACGGTAGGTGGGTCTCCTGTAGCTTTGGCTTATCTGCTTGAGGGTGGTGTAGGTTCTATTCTCAATGCAGGATATTTCTTGCATGGTGTAGCTGCCGCATATCCCCACATAACTAACGACATTGAGCGCATAAGAGCCTCTCACAAGGATGTGCTTGGATTACCCCCTTTGGAGTTTGTAGAAAATCATCCCGAAGTGGTAGAAGAAATTGAAAGGATAATTCTTGAAACATACGGACAAAAGGGAGTAGAAATTTACCATAAGCTCTGCCAAAATGCAAGCGGATTCTACCCTCGTCAAGGCTTTGAAGTTGGTCGTGAAATTGAAACTTTAGAAGCCAAGCCCGAAGCAAACGACCAGCAAACAGAAAAAGGCGAGCGCACAAATGCACCCGCCAAAGAAAACGTACCCGAAGTCAAGGAAAACGTAGACAATCAAGGAAATCCCTTGAACGAAGACGGAACTTTGAAGGTTGAAAAGATAAACGCTATTGATGAATTGACCGACGAGGACTTTTCCAATCCTACCCGAAACGTGCAACTGCCGGCATTACCACAAAACGTTGATAACGCCATCGGTGCGAACGGAAAACCTGTTGTTATCAAAAAGAATATCTTTAAGAAAAATTGGGATGCACATAAATTTCCTTTTAATGAGAGTCGTACCATTCTAAAATCTGCTTTGTATAACACAGATTTAGTTGGGCAAAGTCAGCCTTCTAAAAAACCATTTCATTGGGTAGCAATAAAACTTGATGATAAAAGCCCAATAGTGGTTCTTGAAGTTAATGAGAACAAAGATTTTACGGAAATAGTAGGCTGGTATATTCTTGATGAGCGTAATTTAGGAAGAATAAAAAGACAAGCCATCAAAAACGGCGGCGAACTCGTTATGTTATCTTTAAAAGATAAGGTGGAAAGCCTTTCCACTCCTAATGATGACTTGTCTACCCACAAAGATACACCTTCCACCCCAAACAGCCAAGCCAACAAGTCGAAAAATAATGTAGCTAAAAAGGACAAGGCAATCACAACCTCCGACCTTTTCCCCAAAGTAGACAACAGCAAGAAGCTGGGCAAGGAGATTTCCCGTCAAAGCGCAGTGACCGACAAAAACGTAACACTCACGCGCATTGATTATGAAAACGGATATGTATGTCGGGTAGAAAACAAGAACGGAGACTTCGTTGAGCAGGCATACAATGCTGATGGCACACCCATGTCTCAAGCTTTGTACAATATCGGCGTTGACAATAATCAATTCAAGGAGTTCATCAAGCAGGACAAAAACGGCCTGTATATCAAAGACAAGCAGCTGTTTGAAGTCCTTATGCAGAACACCGGGAAGGAAAATGCAAAGCCGAAATCCGGCACAAAGAAAAGCGTACCCAAAAATGAAGAAAGCGTACCCAAGAACGAGGAAAACGCACCCAAGAACAAGGAAAGCAAAACCAAAACAAAAAAATCGCTTCGCCAGCACAAAGCCGAACAAGCCCCAACTGCAACCACCGAGGACACCGCCCGACGCGATGCCCTTACAGACCTTATGCAGCAAAGCGGCATGGAAGTGTTTGTAGACGAAAAGGCGCAGCAGGTGCTGGATGAGGTGAATGGGCGTGGAGCACAAGTTCGTTTACAAGCCAAACTTTCAGCTTTGTCTAAAGCGGCAAAGCTCATTCATAATTGGATAGCTAATAAGGCGCGAGGAAAAATCTTTACCATCGAACTTCCGGAAGCCACACGCAGAATGATACGTAATGTGATGGGGCGCGATTTCGATAGTCATAACATAACTATCGATGGTATCCGTCATGGATTGAAAAATCATGGTGTAGAAGGTAAGAAGTTGAACGCAAACAGCATACCTATTCGCGAAGAAGATGCAGAACTGATACCTTATATCATGACTGCTCCTGACTATATTAAAAAAGGAAGTGAAAAAAATGGAAGAGACTCTATACGTTTCTATAAAACATTGACTAATGGATATATCGTTGTCATTGAAAAAGAATTTGACTATAGTATTGACGATATGGAAACAATCAATGTTTGGGCAGAACTCTCCGATGTGACCAATGCTCATGGAACCCTGGACAGCACGTCCGAAACGATAACCATCGGCAGGAGTGACGCTGCAAAGATACGCAAAGATGCTGAAGATGCCATACGGAAAGAAGAAAAACTTCGCGAACACCGCGTTTTTCATGGCAGCGGTGCAGAATTCGATGCCT
>Belle_p2__coassemble_5966_pt1 | contig 4180 bp, 4 predicted proteins | sample Belle_p2__metabat2_high_PE_006 | metagenome-assembled genome bin Belle_p2 | reverse complement strand
TGTGCGAAAAGTGTTATATTTGCCATAGGAAGTAAAAGAGGTGGTGCTCTTTGCTTAGGTAGTTCTTTCTACCTAAGTTTTACTTCCTTTTTTTGTTTTTATCGAAAAACGTTTAGGACAACATTGACCGGACAGTAATAAAATTTTTTAGGAGGGGCTTGTCCACAATAAAAATAAGTCCAACTTCTATAAATTTAGAGGTTGGACTAAGATTATTAAGGGTTATCGGACAGCAATATTAGTAAATATATTTTCACGTAGCTCATTTACCAAAAGTAAAACGTAAGCCCCCCTGCATAGTAAATTGCCATGGTTTTTCATGTCGAATAGTGAGGAGTGAACTGCCATCTGGAATAAAATAAGTAATACCTGGTTCAAAGTATAAGCCAATACTTTTAGTGAGATTAGCTTGCAAACCTGCTGCAATATTCACGGAAGCCTGCCATAATCCGTTACCTAGGTGTTTATTATGGCTCGCGTTCGATTTATAGGCATTATCTATGTGGAATGAAGTGTTTTGACTTCCTTTGATGCATTTTTCCAATTGGGCTCCCGCCGTGAGGTAAGCGTTAAACGGGCGAGATTTAAATGCCGTATAATTTGCTTGTAAAGGAATACCCACGTAATGTAGGTGTTGCTCAGTATGATAAAATGATACATCAGAGCCCGATTCAATATCAGAAGACAGATGTGTATAAGTAATACCGGTACCTAAACTCCATCGTTTGTTAAGTTTAATGGTTAAACTTAACCCTGCTTGAAAAGGGGTGCGGTGGCTAACGCGTGTTTGTACGTCACGGTTAATATTTTTGCCCATTAACATTGCCATGTCTGCTGATTGTCCCTTTCCATTATTCAAAGTTGCTTCGCTGCTTACGTATGCGTTAGCTTTTGCATAGTAACCAGCTTCGTGCTGATGAAATGAGGGCGTAGCGCTTGTGTGTAGCGCTAATTGATGTATATTAATTTGTCTTTCTGCACTATGATTAGTTCTTGTACTTGCAGCTCGAGGTAAGGTTCGTGTTGTACAATGATTAGTTGATTTTGTGGTATATCTTTGATGAGAAGGGGATTTTGACAAACTTGTCGTAGAGTTTTGAGTTGGAGTTAACTCTTTATCTTGTGTTGCATTGCCTTGTAGAGTGTATGTGTTCGTGCAAGAATTTGCTGATTTTTCGTTGGTATGAGTATTGTTATTTACATTTAGTCTGTGGCTTGTGGTTCTTTGTTGTTGAGAAACAACTATCTGACAAGGTGTGTTTGAGTTTACAGAAGCACCTTGAGTCAATGAAGATAAGGTTGCTATAGGCTTGACTTGGGTTAAAGTAGTTTTAGCAGTTTTTTTGTTTTGAATATTAAGTTCGTTGTTCGTTGCAGATGGGTTCAACAACACGACCATTGTCAGACATGCAGCTACAGAGCATGCAGTTGCTATAAATGAAGGTTTGAGATAAAAAGGTTTTTGCTTCGTTATTTTTTTTGTTGCAAGCGAGGCCTCCAAACGTTCCCATCCATTAACGGGAGGAACCGACTGATGTGAGGACAGTTGGTTGCGTAGACCTTCTTCCCAAGGATTGAGATGTTTCATAAATCGTGTGTATTGAGGTATAGTGTTATTTTCTCTTTTAATAATTTTTTTGCGCGTAAATACTGCGATGCAGATGTGCTTTCTTTAATATGTAAGCGTTTTGCAATCTCGGAGTGACTCCATCCTTCAATTAAGAAAAGGTTCAGTACAGTACGGTAACCCGGGGGCAGTTCGGCTATTAGCTTTAATATAGTATCAGCACTGATGTCTGGTGGCGTATATTCATCTTCATCGCTTCGGTCAGGAAGTGTTTCAAAATCTTCTACTTCAAGTTTCTTTTTCTTGTCAAGCCATGATAGTACGAAATTTGTAAAAACCCTTCGTAGCCAGGCCCCCAATGAGCCTTCTCCTCGGTAAGTGAATTTATCTATAACTTCAAAAACCTGAATGAATCCATCGTGAAGTAAGTCTTCTGCTTCATCTTGACAGTCTGTATAACGTCGGCAAAGCGACAACATGCTACCTGCAAAGTGCTCGTATAGCTCTTTGCGTGCATAGTTATCGCCTTGCTTCAGTCCTTCAGATAGTTCTAATTCAGTCATATTCACTTCCCGGTTATTATGAAGCCGGTACTATAAGTTAAGAGTTCATTTATTAGTTTTCTACGTTTATCACGCGTTTCTCGTTTTGGCTGTATTGAAAGCGCAATACATAGCTTTTGGGATTGCTTTCATCTTTAGGCAGCATGAACGAGGCATAGCTATAGGCACTCCAGTATTGAGGGCTGTTACCATTAAGGTGATGTCGAAATTCAATAATGCGATTACCATCGCTATCATTCAGACCAGTATCATAAGCATTGATTAAATGGGGCTTGATGGTGTAGCTGCAAGTAGGAACACTAAATTTTATGTTAATACATCCACCGGCAATCCATGCCTCGCTGACACTTGTAATATCTTGTCCAAGAGCTTTGCTGGCAGCTTCGTCAGTTGGAGCTGGAACAAATCCTTTGGTTAATACTTCGAAGATATCACGCAAGCTAATAGCACGTTGATTTTCACCTCTTCCTTCGCTAATAATATTATACATGGCAATAACTCGTTGGCCAGGTTTGCGAAGGTTGCGGTATGCAATCAATGTACTGTCAGGAATAGCATAAGCACTTTTATCTCCGTCAAAAACAATGTTATACTGTCGATTGTTTTTTTGTAGGGTGCCCATGCCTACATTGTAGTAGTCATTGTTGTTGTCGTCGATGCAAGCTGTCAAAGTTAGTAGCATAGCGATAAAGGCCACAAGCGGAAAAAATCTTTTCATAGGTTTGGGATTTTGAATAAATTAGTTTCTGCTCTATAAATACAATATATGGCCAATCCTTGCACGAAGTCGGGCTAAAAATGAGAGCCCAGACTCTGTACTCCCGGGCTCTTTAACTAAATATATGTTTGTAATGATTGTTTTATTTGAGTAGTTTGCTTAATTTATCATCTAATTCTTTGATTGATAGCCCTCCTGCAATTACTTTACCATTTGGACCTATTAGCAGGGTTGCTGGAATAGAATTTATGCCATAAGTATCAGCAGCTACGCTTTGCCATCCCTTTAAGTCTGACAAGTGATGCCATTTGAGGTCCATTTGTCTTATGGCTCCAGTCCAAGCTTGTTTATCATTGTCGAGTGATAATCCGACTATATCAAATCCCTTGTCTTTATATTTTTCGTAGAGAACTTTTACGTTGGGCATTTCTTTGCGACAGGGACCGCACCATGAAGCCCAAAAGTCAATCAATACGTATTTGCCCTTACCAATATAATCAGCAAGATTATGCGTATTTCCATCAGGATCTTTCAGAGTCATATCTGTAAAATCAACTCCCGGAAGTTGACGTTTCCATCCTTTAATAGTTTTTTTACTACGTTCCATTAGGGGGTATTCATGTAGACTGGATTCCCCTCTTCTGCAAGTCGTATAAATTCAGCTTTATCCATTTGTGTAGCTGCAGCAGAGAGAAAGAAAGCAGGAAACTTATGTTGGTGGTTGCTTTTGCAACATTGAGTAATAAGGCCTAACATTTTGTTCATTTTATCCTGATAGCTATGATTTAGACGTTCCTCAACTTCGGTCGGCAACATTTCACCCTTTTTGCGGTAAACAGCCTCTTCTGCAAAAAGTTCAGCTATTTGTTTCTGTATTGCCAAAATTTGTTCATTCCAGATATTGAGAGCATCGTTCTCAGGCGTGCCACTTACTTTTCCGAGTTTCAAGTCTACATTTATATTTCCATCAAGTATAACTGGAACAGTTTCTTCGCCTTTAGTCGTAACATAGGCAAAGACTTTATTTTGAGCAGTTCCAGAAAAACTGAAGTTGCCATTATTTAATACGGCCACGCTATCAATGGTTCGGCTTTCGATTTTTTGTAGATAAACCATCTTTGCTCCTTTAGGAGCGATGCCCTTTATTTGATAACTTTGAGCCATCATAGGCATTGCTGCAAGCGATAAAGCAGCTATAGCTAAATTCTTGTTTTGCATAATCTAAACCCGTTGGCGGAATTAATTTAGTGCATACTTAATTCTGCCGATGGACTTATTGTTGAAGTCGTCTAAACTTTTCTGACGAAGATTTGATTTGGAGATTTATCTCTT
>Belle_p2__coassemble_5211_pt1 | contig 4866 bp, 4 predicted proteins | sample Belle_p2__metabat2_high_PE_006 | metagenome-assembled genome bin Belle_p2 | reverse complement strand
TAGGATACATGCCTCTCACGCATGGTATACGGGTTCGATTCCCGTAGGCGCTACTCAGTCAGAATTCTCAAGAATTCTGATTTTTTTATTGGTACCTATTCCTACACCAGTATGAAACAACACATCATTTCTCATATATATCCTTACAAAATCGGCTGCAAGTCTTAACAGACTTGCAGCCGATTTTCTATTTCGTAGATAAGCTGCTCAATACAACTAACTTTACGCTGTAGTGGGAAACTTATTCAAAACGTGCCAGTTCCTTGGCCATTTGCTCCTGCAGTTCCTTAGCCTTCACTGCAGCTACTGCAGCAAAATTCTCGGTACTGTCAGCATAAATAATACCACGCGACGAATTAACCAACAATCCACACTCGCGAGTCATACCATAACGGCATACCTCCTCGAGCGAACCACCCTGGGCTCCTACTCCTGGAACAAGCAAGAAGTGATTGGGAACAATCTTACGGATATCCTCAAACAAACGACCTTGGGTAGCACCTACCACATACATCATCTTTTCATCGCTTGCCCACTGCTGACTGCGGCGCAACACCTTTTCAAAAAGGCGCTCTCCACCTTTATCTTCCGAAAGTTGGAAATCATGTGAACCCTTGTTGCTGGTCAAGGCAAGTAAAATAACCCACTTGCCGGCATACTGCAAAAATGGAGTCACACTATCTTCTCCCATATATGGAGCTACCGTCAAGGAGTCAATATCCATCTCCTCAAAGAACGAACGGGCATACATAGCCGATGTATTGCCTATATCGCCTCGCTTGGCATCAGCTATAATAAACTGGTCAGGATAGTTTTCCTTGATATAGCGTACCGTCTTCTCAAAAGCCATCCAGCCCTTTAAGCCAAAGCATTCATAAAAAGCCAAATTGGGCTTATACGCCACACAATAAGGGGCTGTAGCATCAATGATTGCCTTGTTAAAAGCAAAAATAGGATCTTCTTCCTGAAGCAAATGCTGCGGAATCTTTTTTAAGTCAGTGTCAAGTCCTACACAGAGAAAAGACTGCTTGGCACGAATGTTCTGAATGAGTTGTTGCTTATTCATATCTGCAATAAAATTTATGGTTGCGAAGCAAAATTAAATAAAACCCCCGATTTGAAGCCCATCAGCACTGGAGTTTTTAATCGGCGAACAGCCGAAGCTGCACTAATTTCAGGCTTTTACGCTTTCTGTCATACAAAGGTGCCTGCTTTTGCCTGGTTTTATCCCAATTTACGAAATAAGGATACTCTCCAAATAAACTTTAAACACAATCCCGGCAAGCGCTGCAACATAGGATATTACACCATCAATCACCCGTTTCACAATACAGACTCGGCTGCCGATTATATCAGCAGCCGAGTCTGTATTTTCAATAGCCTCAACAGGCTTCTCATCAAGCAAGAAACTTATACGAAGTTTCTTATCCAGGAATAAATCAATTATCGTACAAGTATCTTCCGCGAATTAACCACGTAAACACCCGGCTCAAGATGCTGAAGCGCTGCATTGACGTCAGCTGCCTGACGAATTAAGCGACCATTTATGTCGTACACTCTCACAACACCTCCCTGAGCGGTCGTAATTGTCTGATCAATTAAATCCTGCTTCAAAAGCGCAAAAAGCGAAACCGAAGCCTGTCCGCTTTTATAAGTAGCAAAGCGCGGCGACGAGGTATTGTACTTAATGGCACGGCCAGGATACTTACAGTTAGCAATTAATGCTTCGCCCGAATGGTCTATTTGAATGGTCCATTGAGCTGTTTGTGCATTTGCTTCGGTAGCTTGGTGCAGTTTATTCTTATCTGCCGTCAGTGCCAAATAAATATGCGCTGCCTGATCCATCAAAGTCCACGAACCGCTTTGGCCGCCAATTTGGAAAGAAATGGGTTTTCCTGCCTGATTAACCGCTGTGGTGAGCGTACCGTCCGTCTCAGACTGCACTTCACAGTAACCACGAATATCTTCGCGCTGCTCAGCCATGGCTGTTCCTGCCGAAGTACTCACAATCAGCACCCGCTGACCGGCATAGAGTGCTTTTTCGTCAGTTACCTGTACATAAATCTCACTGCCCGTAGGTACATCCCCCTTGAGCGTATAATTAGCCGTTACAGTCTGGCTCTTGGCATTTTCAAGCATCGCATAGGCCGAAACAGATGTATTCTCGTTAATTGTCAGTTTAACCGTTTCGTGAGAAACCTGCTCCTCACCATCGTTCACAACATAGTGAATGCTTGCTCCCTGGGTAGCAGTTGTAATATACACCTCAGTACCCTTGGCTACGACACCCGAAGCCTGACTGAATAAGGGTGCCTGAACAACCGGTTGCTCAGGATTTGTGCCACCTCCCTGGTAATTATCAGGATCAAAAGGAGTGGATGTCATCGAACCCCACACGTACTGCTCCAGCCCGGGGAAATCAATATAGGGATTGCGGTTATGCTGAATTTTATAGACTTCATTATTGCGTTTTATCTCCTTTTCGCTGACCGGGTCTTCGGCCGCCCAACGCAATAACATAGGCACTACCCATTCTGCATAAGCCGGATATTTATTGCCCGCAAGCATCGACGAATTCCATCCTGCAATACGGTCTTCGTAGGCTGTTGCCATATAGAAATAGGTGCGGGCAAAATCACCCTTATATTCATCGTTCGGCTCAAACACCGTACCGCTATAACCGGGTGTGGTGCATTTTCCTAACTTGCTGAAACCATTCTTCGATTTATAGGTTTCACCATTATTCTCGCCAAAGGGATAGTTACTCCGTCGGTTGTTTACATATCCGTCGGTGGGATAAAGATGGAAAAGGTCGGTGTACATCGGATACTCGTCGTTAAACCAACTCTTGGGGAAGGAATGTTCGCGGTTATACGAATCACCTTCGCCTTTATAATTGGCTCCCTGATGCTTGCCGCCGGGCTCATAGTTGGTAACACTCGAATACATATCCCAAATTTTACCATCGCTGCGTACATCGGTTTTCTTGAAATCTTCCCACAATTGCTTATACGTGCGCTGCGTGTGATTGCTGACAATACCAAAAAGAGCTGTTTTCAACCCTGCTCCGCTTTTTCCTTTTGCATGGTCATAATACCCTGCAGGAGCTTGGGCCTGTAGGAACAATACCATACAGAACAAACTCCAGAACAATGAAATTCGTTTCATAAATAAGTTGTTATTTAGTAAATGATTATTTGTTTAAGCCTAAAGTGACAACAAAGTTCTTACTTTTATTCCAAACTCACAAATAATCAGTACTAAAATACGATGAAAATCATCATAAAGCAAACTGGGCATACAAGTTCAAACGAACTAAAACAAAAAAGGAACTCCGTTTATCACGGAATTCCTTTACACTGAACTTGAATTAAGTTTCAGTAGAGCCTCTTGTCGGATTCGAACCAACGACCCCGAGATTACAAATCACGTGCTCTGGCCAACTGAGCTAAAGAGGCAAGCTTTGCAACCGCTTTTGCAGTAGCGTTTCTTAAACGGTTGCAAAGTTAGGCATTATTTTTAAATCACCAAAATTTTTCCGATATTTTTTTAGCGATTTCTGTATTTTTCTTTGTTTTTCTCCAATTGTCGTATCAAAGCATCGACGCAAACATCTACAGCTTCCTCAAAAGTATCACAAACTTTCTCAGAAAAGAGTTCTGCATTCGTAGCCAGCACCTTGATTGAAACTTCCTTATTCATGGATGTTTCCGGCTTTACGACCTTCAATGACACCTCTACCTTTCTTATTTCGTCGTTGAACTTTTCCAACTTAGCAACTTTCTTCTCAATAAATTCATTCAATTTGGCGGTTGCGTCAAAATGAATAGCTTGAACTTTTACCTCCATCACCGTAATGATTTTAGGCCCTTGGATGAGCCAGTTTATAAATCTGTTTCATTTCCTCAAAAGTTGTATGGGTATAAATTTCTGTCGTTGACAAACTCTCATGCCCCAACAACTCTTTTACAGACTCTAAATCTGCATTATGATTCAACATCACCGTTGCGAATGTATGCCTCAACACATGCGGACTGCGTTTTTTCAGTGTGGTTACCTGCGACAGATAGTTTCGTACCATTTTAGCCACAGTAGCATTGGAAACACGCCTACCTTTTTCAGTTAAGAAAAAAGGCTGCCGAACTTCAGGAATTGCATACTGCCCATACAGAGTCATATACTCTTTAATTTGCTCCAGCAAATCCTCTCCAAAAGGAATTATTCGCTCCTTTCTTCTTTTACCGAACACATGTATCTGCATTCTACCCAAATCCACATCTCCTATATTCATACCCGTCAATTCGGACAAACGAACACCGGTTTGATAAAATGTGGAAAGAATAAGCCGATCACGCACTCCTTCGAAGCCCTCAGCAAAATTTGCCTTATCCAACAAACGATCCATCTCTTTCTCCTTTAAGAAGCTAGGCAATGATTTTCGTTTCTTAGGCCCGGCAACCAAATGCGTCGGGTCTGCCTGGACTAGTTTTCGCTTCAAAGCATACTTATAAAACGACCTCACAGCACTCAAGCGTCTGTTTACCGAGGTTTCTTTATAACCCTGCTCCATGAGCGACACTACCCATTGGCGTACTATATCTGCATCAAGACATTCCCAACTCAAAGTCTCTTCCAATTCATGGAAAAACTTTTCGAAAGCATTCAAATCCTCTCGATAACTACATATGGTGCACGCTGAATAGTTGCGTTCACATGCCAGATAGTCAAGAAAAGAATCTTTCAGGTCTTGTGTCATTGAATCAATTATCTTACGGCAACGAATTTAATAAGAAAATACGATAGTTGCAAGAAAAATCCAATAAAATTATTCTTCTACACGATGAAGTTTCTGAACGTATACAGCAC
>Belle_p2__coassemble_4250_pt1 | contig 6117 bp, 6 predicted proteins | sample Belle_p2__metabat2_high_PE_006 | metagenome-assembled genome bin Belle_p2 | reverse complement strand
GCCGTTCTGCTCCTAAGGAAGTGTTAAGCATTCATTAGTTTAGACGACTTCATTGACAAGCTCCCTACATCAATAATCATTTCGGCTGTCCGATAAAATTAAAATATCAATTGGGATATAAAAGTTTTAGAGGACAGCAATAAAAAAATATGCGAGATACTGTACTTGAACAATATCTCGCAAAAATGGGCTTTTAAAGGGGCGACTACTTACAGATGCCGGCTCAAGTAGTGCTTCGTGTCGAGATTTTAGATTACTTCTCAATAGCGGGATTTTTTCTATTAGAGGTTGTACGAGTTTCCTTTAACCATCCGAATCTTTATTTTTCGAGTAAGTCAGGACGTAGACGCTTAGTACGCTCTAAACTTTGAGTCAATTCCCATTCCTTAATTTTGGCATCATGACCGGAAAGCAATATTTCAGGCACCTTCCAACCCTTATAATCAGCCGGACGGGTATAAACCGGAGCTGCTAACAAATTATCTTGAAACGAATCACTTAAAGCGCTTTGCTCGTCCGAAAGCACGCCAGGAAGCAAACGGACAATGGCATCGCTCATTACGGCAGCAGGCAATTCTCCACCAGTCAGCACAAAGTCACCAACACTCACCTCTTTTGTAATAAGATGCTCTCGTATACGGTAGTCAATGCCTTTATAATGTCCACAAAGAATAATCAAATTCTTCTTCAGTGAAAGTTCGTTCGCCATTGGCTGATCAAACTGTTCGCCATCGGGAGTCGTAAAGATAATTTCATCGTAGTTGCGCTCTGCTTTTAAGGCGCTAATGCACGCATCAATAGGTTGGCACTGCATAACCATGCCAGCAAATCCTCCAAATGGATAATCGTCAACACGGCGATGTTTGTCTGTTGTATAATCGCGCAGGTTATGCACATGTATCTCAACAAGGCCTTTTTTTTGGGCACGGGCAAGGATAGAATTATTGATAAAGCCGTCCAACATTTCTGGTAGAACGGTGATAATGTCTATACGCATAATCAAAGTAACATTTGTGTTTAATAAATATGAAGGGGCATGTTATGCTTACATACTACCAAAGCCTATGCAAAACACCAGCAGGAATGTAAGCATTTTTAACCAAAGTCGCAAGAGTAAAAGGCTGAAGGCTATGCCTATGCAGTGCTAAAACTGGCTTTGACATCTAGCTACAGACTTGCAGTTGAAATTCCGTGAGCAAAATTACGAATTTCTTGGCAACATTCTGTATTTTTGCATTTACGAAATTACTCTACTTCATTTATCAAGGCCTTACACTGCAGTTTTAGCTTTGATAAAGGAAGGTATGCACACAATTAATTATACCCCTCCTTACATACCATTATGACCGATACCGAACGCATTGCACAGTTACGTCGGGAACTACACCAGCATAACTACCATTATTATGTAAACAACGCACCGCTCATTTCCGATAGGGAATTTGACCAACTCATGAGCGAACTACTTACACTAGAAGCACTCCATCCAGAACTGGCTGATTCCAACTCGCCCACCCAGCGCGTAGGTAGCGATCTTTCGAACGACTTTGTTCAAGTGACGCATGCTAGTCCGATGCTCTCTTTAGGCAACACCTACTCTCGTGCCGACGTTGAAGCCTTTTATAACCGCGTGAGCGAAGGACTTAATGGTGCACCTTTTGAAATTTGTTGCGAACTAAAGTTCGATGGATTAAGTATCTCCCTTATATATGAAAACTATCGTTTGGTACGGGCTGTTACACGTGGTGATGGTATAAAAGGCGATGATGTAACAGCAAATGTAAAAACCATTCGCACAATCCCGCTGGTAATCAATCCTGAGTGTGGATGCCCTTCTGACTTTGAAATACGTGGCGAAATACTAATGCCTTGGCAAAGTTTTGAAAAACTCAATGCCGAACGCGAAGCACGCGAAGAGCAACTCTTTGCCAATCCGCGCAATGCCGCGTCGGGTACACTCAAAAGCAAAAGTTCGGCAGTAGTAGCAAAACGCCAACTTGATGCGTACCTTTATCATCTGCTCGGAATCGACCTTGCAGAAACAAACCATTCTGATCGCCTTGAGGCAGCACGTCGCTGGGGCTTCAAGGTATCAAGGCATATTCGAATAGCCCATAGTGTTGACGATATTTTCGAATACATTGACTACTGGGATGAACATCGCCGCGAGTTACCCGTAGCCACCGACGGTATTGTACTCAAAGTAAACTCGCTACAACAGCAGCAGGCGCTGGGCTACACAGCCAAAAGTCCGCGCTGGGCAATTGCATACAAGTTTAAAGCTGAACGTGCTCGCACACTGCTGCAAGAAGTCACCTTTCAAGTAGGCCGAACTGGTGCAGTTACTCCAGTAGCAAATATGGAGCCAGTGCTTTTAGCCGGCACCATAGTTCGCCGTGCTTCACTACACAATGCTGATATTATTGAGCAGCTCGATCTGCACTTAGGTGACTACGTATATGTAGAAAAGGCAGGCGAAATAATACCCCAAATTATAGGTGTTGATGCAGACGCACGTGGCTCTAACCCTCGTTTGGGCATGGCTGTTGGCTTTATTGAAAATTGCCCGGAATGTGGTGCTAGACTTGTACGATATCCTGGCGAAGCAGCGCACTACTGTCCCAACGATACAGCTTGTCCGCCACAAATAAAGGGACGCATTGAGCACTTCATCAGCCGTGATGCTATGAATATTGATACTCTCGGCCCAGAAACTGTAGACGACTACTTTGAGCGCGGCTTGATACGCGATGTTTCTGATCTTTACAATCTGAAACTTGCTGACTTATGGGGTGAAGACCGCAACCGTCTGCGCTCAGCACAAAAGGTTATCGATGCTATTGAAGCAAGCAAGCAGGTGCCCTTTGAACGAGTACTTTATGCTTTAGGTATACGCTTTGTAGGTAAAGTCGTTGCTAAAGGGTTGGCTCGCCATTTTGGTTCGATGCAAGCATTACGTGAGGCTAATATTGACCAGTTGCTCCAGACTGATGGTGTAGGAGAAGTCATAGCTTCGAGTGTGCGTACCTTCCTACTTAATGAACGGAACATTGCACTTATTGATCGCTTAACACAAGCTGGGCTACAAATGCAAGTTGCTCAAACGGTACAATCCTCAACCGCACTCGAAGGACGCACTATTGTTATTAGTGGTACCTTTGAACACCATTCACGCGACGAATATAAAGCTCTTATTGAGGCACATGGTGGCAAAAACGTTAGCAGTATCTCCAAAAAAACTTCGTTTATCTTAGCAGGTGAGGGTATTGGCCCTTCAAAACTTGATAAGGCTACTAAGATGGGCATTCCAATAATCAGTGAATCTGACTTTCTAAACCTCATAGAAGTTGGAAGTAACGACAACTAATTATTATTCCCCGTACAGGAAACTTCTGTGCGGGGAATATGATTATTGGTATCCAGAAAGATTCTCAAGGCCTTCATTTAGTTGACTTTTATAGTTGAAAAGCCTATATTGTCCTAAGCGTTTTCCAGAAATAGCAAAAAAATGAAGTAAAGTTAAGGTAGACTGAGCTACCTTAGCAAAGAGCACCACCTCTTTTACTTCCTATGGCAAATATAACACTTTTCGTGCAAGCAATCGGTAGACTCCCGAAAGAATGCATAAGGAAAATCATTCGTGAAGGAAATACGGACAAGAACAGTAAGGACTACGACATATGGGGAGTCGGTTAATAAGCATGATGTCCTGCCAGTTCTCGGGATGCAACTCTGTAGGATACCTGCTTTACTCATTATTGCCCGAAACGAAGGTGCAGAATGTGCTCATTGACGATATTATGGAACTGAAAGGTAAGCATATGAAGAAAAATTATTGCTGTCCGGTAAAACTTTTTGAACCATTATAAAATTAGGGCTGACATCTCTTGCGAGTGTCAGCCCTTTTGGGTTACTTTGTTTTCGTCTAAAAATAAAAAGTTCCCATGAGCAAAAGAAGTCATTTCTTCGGACTGCCGATCTATGGTCAGCTAATAAAATCTCTCGACCGTGAAAAAATAGTCGAAATCAGTCGCAAACATGGCGGTGAAAGGTATGTAAAGAGCTTTGACGGTTTTACACACATCTGCTGACCATGTTGTATGCGGTGATTATGCGCTTTGACTCCTTACGTGAGATTGAGACATCTATGCTGGCGGAAGTCCGTAAACTGCACCATGTGGGAATAGAGACAGTTCCCAAGCGCAGCACCTTATCAGATGCCAATGCCTGTCGATCTGAAAAGTTCTTTGAAGAGGTTTACAGGAATTTGTATGAAGCCCCAAAAGATAAACTTACCTCGGACAGCCGACGCAATGGTACTGAGGATTGGATAAAGCGTTTACGCATCATTGATTCTACAACTATTACGTTGTTTTCAAACGCCATATTCAAAGGGGTAGGACGGCATCCTAAGACTGGAAAGAAGAAGGGGGGAATAAAGGTACATTCAATCATTCATGCCAATGAAGGCGTTCACTGCGATGTGCAGTTTACCTCCGCAGCCACTAATGACTCCTTCATGCTCGCTCCAAGCCACTATGGGCATGATGAGATTATTGCCCTCGACCGTGCCTATATCAACTATGCCAAATATGAAGAACTTACAGAAAGAAACGTGGTGTATGTCACCAATATGAAGAAGAAACTCAGTTATGAGATACTTGTGGACTGTATGCATTAGGATTCTAAAGGTTTTATGGAATATAGGGAACAAGTCGTGGTATTCCGTAAAGGGGGATATAAACCATATCGCCCGTATCATCACGTATGTGGACATCAAAAAATGGAAAAGCCCCAAACTCATATCACTGCTTACCAACGATTTCGATATGTCACTTGAGACAATTGTGGCCATCTATCGCCGTCGTTGGCAGATAGAATCGCTTTTCAAGCAGATAAAACAAAATTTTCCCTTGAGATACTTTTATGGGGAATCAGCCAATGCCATCAAAATACAGATATGGGTCACTTTGATTGCAAACCTGCTGCTTTCTCTGCTGCAAAGCTCCTTGCAAAGGCATTGGAGTTTCTCCGGGCTAGCCACTATGGTCTGTATTGTACTCATGTATTACATAAACCTTGAAAGTTTCTTCAATCGGCCAGATGCAGACTTAAAAATCATGCTTGCTGAAGCAGCTGAATCACCTCCTGAATGCATAGGATTTTCTTAGGAGGGGCTTGTCCACAACAAAAAAGAAGTCCAACTTCTATAAATCAAGAGGTTGGACTAAGAATATTATGGTTTACCGGACAGCAATAAGAAAAAATACACCAATCGCTCAGACGCATAGCTATTTCTCTAACAACTTCAAGTTGTCTGCTTCCACAATAGCGCAATTCTACAAGGCAAGGTGGATGATTGAGATATACTTCAGAAACATCAAGCAGCTGTAGAAAATATAGAGTTTCATTGGTACATCACGTAATGCTGTTGAGACGCAGATATGGACTGCTTTGTCAACGATGCTACTACTCTGCTAGCTAAAGCACATTGTAAAGTATAAATGGGGGCGCCAATCTTGTCGTATCACTTAGGATGTTATCTATAATAACCCCATATTTATTGTGCCTATAAATCGTTTAGGAAACATTGCATTAGGATACAAAAAAGGGCTTCCGCCCTTCAACAGTGGTGGTACGGGCACTTTGCCACGACCACCGGTCCACACATTAGACCTGACAGCTAATGTTACCTTTTACAAATCTTTCTACCTAATCTAATCTTATACCTAATAAAAAGCCAAGTCTGTGTGTTATCTCTTTTTACCTATGATTCTCTTTTGATTCTTGCGAAGAATCGGACTACCTATGTAATATATTTTTAGCCTTCGTGTTGGCTTTTATTTATGTCTGTCTTAGTTTTTGTTTCTGATGCAAAGGTAAGCACGAAGGTGATAATAACCAAGAAACTTTTTGATATTTCGCAGTCTATTTGCAAAGTTTGGGGTTAAATATGTCATTTTGATAACTTAGTTGAAAGAAAATTGATGTTTTGGAAGTGCTGAGGTCTATGAATAAATTTACGAATAGGCTATTTTGAGTTGTAAGAAAATCAAATAAGTTAACCCGTTGGCGGAATTAATTTAGTGCATACTTAATTCTGCCGATGGACTTATT
>Belle_p2__coassemble_3936_pt1 | contig 6778 bp, 2 predicted proteins | sample Belle_p2__metabat2_high_PE_006 | metagenome-assembled genome bin Belle_p2 | reverse complement strand
AAGTTCTGAACAATGAAGATTTAATGAAATATGGGGTAGATGGGATGGATACTTTTATCTTTCTGTATTCTGCTCAGATTTTATAGTTGCCGTGGCTTTTTTACTTATTGTGTAAGATGCTATGCATTGGAGAAATATATTGTTTAATCGATGCTAATCTTATCCAGAAATGCCGCTAAGCATATATAGACTGAAATACTTCGGTTGGTGAATGTTATGTTTATTCTTGATTTATATATCATCATTTTCATCCTGAGTTATATGCAGAGTCAATTTCTACATGTATAATATTAATCAGCGTGTGTTGAATATTTTACATGCGTCTCTATAGGTTGTTGCGCGTCAAGTCTTATGCCAAACTTATGCATTCAGAAAATTAGTATACAAAAACCGTTAAGTTGCACATTGTTTTTTAATACATTACAAAATGTTTGAAAAACAGCCATTGCATCAATAATTCTTTTCAATTGAATCTTGAGATGTCGAATCAGACTCCTAAATGTCACCAAAAAATAGAATTCTTTACTTTATAATAGAAATATTTGCTGTAAAGTTGCAAAGGATAAATTGTTTCGCTATATTTGCCACCGATAAATTTACCGATAAGTCAATCGACTTAGTTCATTTTTTAACTTAATGGGTGCAGCTATGAGAAGAAAATTACTATCTGCCTTCATGGTGCTATGTTCCATGATTGCTTATGCACAATCTACCATGAGTTCAGCCAGGCTTTTGCCAGGTAGTTCAGAAACTGCTTTAGGCAGTTCAGCACATTTAGTTAAACACGCGCCTCAGCGTGAAGTTTTTCCGGATAGTCATTTAGCCACTCGTATTGGCCGTATTCAAGGGCGGAATGTTCGGCTTGACGCTATAGCTGACCATAGTATTCCGGCAAGTCAGGTAAAACTTGAACACGTATTCCAAGTAGGAAATTTGAATCCTCGTACGCAAATGCAGGTGCGTATGCGCAGTGAGCGGGCTCGTAGAATGGCCGTTAAAGCCAATGGCGACTTGAATACTCAGCAGCCACAAGGTGCCCATAAAACTTATAGCCGTAGTGGACGCAGTTATTTTATTGACGAAACAGGTACTTTTACTACCGATGCACAGTCGAGTCTAATTGAAGTGGTTTTTGGTGACGACAATAAAGTTTTCTTCAAAGGTATTGTTTTTGGAACTTACAAGGAGCAAGGTTGGGTTGAAGGTAATTTAAGTGCAGATGGTACTACGGTCACAGTGGCTGTAGGGCAGAACCTTGCATACGATGAGCAGCGCGGCTGCATGATTGAGTTGCGCATGCTTAAACGTACAGAAGATGATAACTATTTTACCATTGATGATACACATAATACCTTTAGCTATAAATTGGTCAACAACTGTATGACTTTGCAAGGTACAGACGAGGGCAATGTGGTTGGTGCTATCTATACCGATACCAAGCAGTGGGCAGGCGAAGCAGTTTATAACAGTGTATACAATATCTTTGAAGATAAGATTGTTGAGGCTCCGCAAGCATTAGAAACCAAGCCCTTTATTATGACTGGTATGACTGACCGCGGTACAACGATACGTGCGCGAGCCGAAATCGGTTACGATGGTAATGATGTTTACATTAAGGGACTTTGTTACGAATTTTTACCCGAAGCTTGGATTAAAGGACGTAAGGAAGGCAATAAAGTAATTATACCTTGTGGACAATATTTTGGCATATACGATAACTCTTACTTGATGTATCTGATAGGTTGCGACATGACAGGAACGCAACTTTTGGACGAAATAACCTTTGTATACGATGACATTAATGCCTATTATGTGACGCAGGACTTTTTGCTGATTAATGCTTATAAAGATCGCATGGGCTATTATAGCTTCTTAATGAATGTTGGCTTGGCCGAAACACGCGACATTGAGTTTACAACAGATGTTATTGATGTTCAGCCTGAAGGTGAACTCAAAACGTATACGCGTTCTGGTACGGGATGTATGTCCTTCCAAAGCAGTGTTTATATTGTTTCGCAGCAAGGGCGCGTGATGGATGTAGTGTATGCCCCTGATGGTAAGACTGTTTACATGAAAGATCCTATTTCACGGGCCTCAACCTTTGGTCATTGGATTAAAGGTAAAATAGAAGGAAATCAGTTGACATTCCCGCTTTACCAATGTGTAATGTATTACGAAGAGGACGCTTTTGGCATGATGACTGCTAGTTTGGTGAAAAAGGAAAGTGTTGACGAGGAAACAGGGCAACACTACAGCACTTATCAAGTGGATTTGGATGCAAAGAGTGTAAGTTTTACGGTAAACGAAAAAGAAGGTACTATTGCACTCAATGGTACCGATGGGGGTAAAGCTGCCTACGGACTTATTTATACTGATGATTTTACGTGGACAGGCTTCCTCGACTACGAAAGTGTTTACCGTCCGCAAACTGATAAAGTTACAGTATTGCCCGCAGGATTGAAAACTGAAGAATGGTCGTATAGTTATGTCGATACGCATGATGCGCAAAAGAACCGAGTTGTTAATGTTGCTATTGATGGCAATAAAATCTATTTGCAGGGTTTACTCGCTTCTGATTCAAAAAATGCTATTGTAGGTACAATTACAGATAAAAAGGCAGTATTTGAGTCCAATCAACTAATGGGTGTAAACCAAAATGTTTTTGTTTACTTTAGTGGTGGTACATTTACGCGCGAAGAGAAGGAAAACGCATCAGGTGTAACAGAAGTCAGCTATGTATTCCAAGAAAAGCCGCAAATGGTTTTCGATTACGATGCCGAAGCGCGTACGCTTACCTCGACGGATAATGATGCCATTATTTACAATAGTGGACGTACAACTGAAAGTCTCTACTATCAGCAGACCGACTTGAAACCCTCGCTGGCTTACTTTGAGGAGCATGCAGCTGTTCCGGCTGATCCTGTTATTACAGAGTTTAATGAGGACTACTTTGACGAAATTGGCTATGCTTGGATTAGTCTGTCCATCCCCACTAAGGATGTTGAGGACAACTTTATCAGTCCTGATAAAATGGCTTATCAACTCTTTGTAAATATGGGAGACCATGTAGAGGCATATACCTTGTATCGGGGTATGTACATGTTTTTGAATGAAGATATGGACATTCTTCCCTATAACTTTACCGATAATTATGACATTCAAGAAGGAGGTAAACGTATTCGTTTGTATCAAAGCGGGTTTGCCGATTTTGGTGTGCAGACAATCAGTTATGCAGGTAACAAGGAATGTCGCTCAAACCGCGTATGGGTAAAGGCGGGTGTTGAGCATGGTACATCAACAGGCATTGCAATACCTGAAAAATTAACTGATAAACAGGTGGCTGATATTGTTTATCATAATTTGAATGGTGTTCGTATACCCAGGCCTCAGCAAGGTGTAACAATCGAAACTACGATATATAATGATGGTAGCCGGGCTACTCGTAAAATTGTTCGTTAGTTAAAATTGATGTAAGAAGGTCACTTTCGAAGAGTGGAGTGAGTTTAATTCCCTTTATTTAAATGAATTCACCTTCGGAAGTAGGCCATCTTATAGCCGCTTACATAGAGTTGACAACTACTTGTAAAATATTCCATCCGGAGCAGTAAGGCTGCTCCAATTACTAACCTAATACCTATTTATTTATGAGAAGATTTTCCTTGCTTCTTTGCATGGCTTTGTTAGTCATGTTGGCATTTGGCCAGTCTTCCTTGATGCCTCGGAAACAGCAACTTTATCCTGGCACAAGTACGGAATCAAAACAGAACCGAACAGATGTGCAGTCAAATTTCGGCACTGAGGCAACTTTTGTTGGTTTTGCTCAGAATGGCCGTATTCATTTGAATGCAGAGTTAAACGGTATGAGGCCCTGTATGTATCGTAAGACTGCAAGTGGGTCAGAGAGCACACTTCAGCAAATGCTTCAGGTGCGGCCCGTTCAGTCGGACCGCGTGTGCAACATGCAGCGTGGAGTAGTTAAAACAGCAGCAGTACGTCCGCTTGAAAATAATGATGAGCGGCCGATGATTATTGAAACACCGGAGGGTGAACAGCGCTTATATCGACGCTCAGGAAAGGCTTATAAAGTAGATCCTACAACCGGTGCATCGAGTATTGCTGAGCAGGAAGGTCTGCTTGACGTTGTGTTCAATAAGGAAACCCGTAAGGTTTATTTCAAAGATCTTATATCGACAACCGAAATTTTCGATACTTGGGTCGAAGCAGATTTAAGTGCCGATGGTAAGACAATTTCGTTGCCAATGGGTCAGAATGTGTATTACATGCCGCTGCAAAACAGCATGATTCAACTCTTTGTACTGAAATATGACCCCACTTCAGGAGGTTATCGTGCTGATGAAAATATTGCAACGATGGAGTTTGACGTGGTAGGTGATGAAATTCGTATGAAGAATAGCAACGAAAACATCTTCCTTGGTACCGTATATTCAGATGATGGTTCGTGGACAGGTCTTGGTGATTTTAATACGATACTGACTAACTTCCCTGACCGAGAAGTTATACCTCCTTCAGACCTTCAGGAGGTGCAGAAATTCTTTATTCATGCGCTTAATCATGAAAATCGTCCAATTAAGGGACTTGCTTATTTGGGTTTTGTAGGTAATGATGTATACTTGGGTGGACTTTGTTTTACTTATAACAAGAATGCATGGATTAAAGGTACGCGCGAAGGCAATACCCTGCGTTTCCCGTCGGGACAGTATCTTGGTGAGTATAACCAAACAAATATCATGTTTATGAGTAGTGTATCGTCTGATGGTACACATTATGAGGACCTTGTATTTACATTGAATGAAGAAACCGGAGCTTACGTTACCGAAAACTGGGTGATTGAAAATGGTGAGAAGGATCAACTGAAACCTTATGAAATCTATAAAGAGATTACTTTAGAGAAGTGTGTTGAGGTGCCTATTATCACCGATATAATTTCTGACCAGCCCGAAGGTGAGTTTAAGGTTTATTCTCGTTCAGGCACCAGTACCTCGCTTACCTTTTGGGGTAAATTGGAAATTACACCGCAGCAAGGTACAACCATAAACATTGTTTATGCTGAAGATGGTAGCGTTTATATGCAAAGTCCCATTGCAAAGGCTTCAACCCGTGGCAGTTGGGTAAAGGGAACACGTGATGGAAACAAACTGAAGTTCCCGCTCTACCAGACTGTGATTTATTACCCTGAAGAAGGTTATGGTGCAATGACTGCCAAACTCCGACTTGTATCGTATACGAATCCGCAAGGACAAACTTACAATGAATATGAGGCCGTTCTTGATGATCGTGAAGTAACATTTACGGTAAACGATGCCGATGGTACAATCAAATTGGACGGAACATTGAAGGGTGAGTACGCTTATGGCCTCATCTTTACTGATGATTATACTTGGTCAGGATATTGCGATTTTGAAACAAAGTATAAACTGTTTACAGATGAGATTGCTGAATTTCCCGAATCGGTTGAAGCTGAGGAATGGGCTTATCAGTATACCGACGAGAAAGGTGAGTATAAGGGACGATTGGTAAATGTTGCTATAGATGGTGATGCAATGTATATTGCTGGCTTACTTGAAGATGCTTACTTTACAGTGATTAAAGGTACGATTGATGGCGACAAGGTGACTTTTAAAGGCGATCAATATTTAGGACGTAACCTTAAAGAGGAAATTATTTACTTTGGAGCAGCACGCTATGTAGACCAGGGTAATGGTAAATACATTTACTACTATATTCCGCAGATCGAGTTTGACTTTGATCGTCAGGCACATAAACTTTCAATGAGCGATGAGACTGCTCTTATTCTAAATAAAGGAATTACAGCAGACTTAGTATACCCTTATTCGGCTGATTTTAAACCTTCATTTACAGCCTATAACGAAGCACCTTCCATACCAGAAGATCCGACTATCTTGGATTTCCAAAATGAATACTTTGATTTTGATAAGTTTAGCACGCTGACAACGAAGATTTATCCGCGTGATGTGAATGGTAATTATATTATGAGTGAGCGTCTGTATTATCAGATTCTAACCAAAAAGGCAGGTGAGGTTAAACCTTATATCTTTAGTACTGATAAGCATCAGTATATTACTGAAACAATGGAAATGGTTCCTTACCTCTTTACAGATGATTATGATATTAAGCCTAATGGCTCTAAAATTTATATTTTAGAGAACGACTTTGACGATATAGGTATTCAAGTAATAAATATGAGTGGTGATTCAGAATGTCGTTCAAATCGAGTTTGGTTCAAAGCTGGTGTAGAGAAAGGAACTCAAAGCGCAATCAACGAGGTGGAGCAGCAGCAAAACCTTGAAGTAAAGAGTATTGTTTATTATAATTTGAGTGGAATCCGCTTGAATGAGCCACAACGTGGTGTAAACATTCTGCGTGTTACTTATACTGATGGAACTCAGAAAACTTTTAAGCGCATATGTAAATAAACCAATATGTAAATAAACTAATAAAGGGCGGTGTGTCTTAAATTGCAGGCACATCGCCCTTACGTATGCTTGTAATAACGGGTAGTGGTAAAGGCAGACAAACTACTTGGTCGTCCCTTAAAAAGCCCATTTTTGTGAGCTAAGTAGGTGTAGATAATTAGTTTATATACCCGTTGGCGGAATTAATTTAGTGCATACTTAATTCTGCCGATGGGCTTATTGATTGAAGTCATCTAAACTTATTGAGAAAATATAAAATGGGAGATTTTGGCGCAGATTAAAAGTTCCGTGTTTTAGGGTTAAATAATTGGTGATCTTGATAT
>Belle_p2__coassemble_3858_pt1 | contig 6956 bp, 4 predicted proteins | sample Belle_p2__metabat2_high_PE_006 | metagenome-assembled genome bin Belle_p2 | reverse complement strand
ATCAGCTAAAGCCTTTATTATATCTAGGAATATGGGGTAGATAGGATGAATACAAAGGAATATGTAGCAAATATGACTAATAAATCAACACATTTTGATGCACCTTTATCTTCGTTGAAGATAAAATAAATATTATACACATAAAGTAAAGACTCCAATCCTTCCTTCAAAAAACAGAAGGAATGACTGGATCCTTTATGCTTGCTGTATATCCATTCAACTTCAAAAATAGCTAGATAGATAATTTATCAAAAATACCAGCTGCTAACCATTATGCGATATTTGCTTAAGGGCTTCAACATCCAAGAACTTGATAAATCGACCTCGCACCTCAAGTATACCTTCATCTGCAAAAATCGACAGTGTGCGGATAGCATTACTCGTGGTCATATTTGAAAGATTGGCCAAATCTTCACGTGAGATGTGTAAATCCAACGTCTTTCCATCGGTGTCATAGCCATAAATATCCAATAAACCTAACAGAGCCTCAGCTAAACGTCCACGCACATGTTTTTGTGTGATGCTTACAATACGCTGGTCAGCCAAACCTAAATCCTTGGCTAAAGACGTTATGAAGAAATGACACAACGCATTATTGCTTTTCATTATCTGATAAACTACAGCCATTGGCACAGCTATAATGGTTGATTCCTCAAAAGCAGCAGCAGCAGTAACATAAGGCTCATTGGCCATCGATGCCCTGTATCCAAAATACTGCACAGGTCGCAATACACGATTAATCAAATAACGACCTCCAACGCCATCACGAAATATTTTTACCTTACCAGAATATAGGCAAAGAAGACGATCAGGGCGATCACCCTCATGGTATATAAACTCATTTTTCTTATACTTCTCTACACTCAACGAAGATGTAATCAGTTTACGTTCATCACTGTTAAGCACCTCCCAAATGTCTTTCATGGCCCGCCCGGCGGCTAAAGCATCAAAGTGGTCCGACTTAGTCATTTTGATTGCTATATTAAGCTTAGTTTCCTATTAGTATTAAATGTATGTTTAGTGTACAGCATCCATGCTGAAAAGTTACCTCTTGTCAGTACTTTCTCATAGCGAAAAAACTCTGAGCAACAGGCCCGATAGCCCATCTGATAACATAATCATCATATTTTAGGCAAATACATACGACCTATTTTTTAAAACTTATCAGTGCAAAAGTAGTAATTCAGCACAGAGATACCAAGATTTTGCCGTACTTTTAATTCGCTTCACGTCAAAAACGAGATAAATCTATTTTTTTCCTAAAAAAACTTTTTTGGCCTACTTTTTTTTCCTACTTTTGAGTGCCAATTAAAAATTGTGCTTTTTCACCAGTAAACAGATACAAAATACGCCGCAACAGGCTATGGACAAACTACATCTACTTTGAAGCACAACTATTTGCATACGGCTTACAGACCCGAAATTGCATAATTTGGCAACTTACAGCAAACATAGTAATAATCAGAAACCTTAAAATCATCTTTCACCATGTGCTACCTAAGATTTGACAAAGCGCAGATGACCAACCTTCAAGACTCTATCTATAAAGAGTTGCTCATTACGAATAGGTCGGGTGCGTATTGTTCTACTACATTAGTTGGCTGCAACATCCGCAAATACGATGGTTTACTCGTTATACCCGTTCCTGAACTTGACGACGAGAATCACGTACTGCTGTCATCGCTTGACGAAACAGTCATCCAGCACGGAGCCGAATTCAATCTTGGACTCCATAAATATCAAGGTGAGAACTATAGCCCCAAAGGACATAAATACATTGTCAGTTTTGAATGGGACAAAGTTCCAACTTGGGTATATCGCGTGGGAGGCGTGTTACTAAAAAAAGAAATGGTTTTCGACACGTCAATCCATCGCATTTATATCCGATACACACTGCTCGAAGCACATTCTGATACAACTTTGCGTCTTAAGCCTTTCCTCGCTTTCCGTAGTGTCAGACAATGGACTCACGAAAACAGCGTTGCCAACCGTAACTATAATGAGGTAAACAATGGTATCAGTATGTGTCTTTACCAGGGATACCCAGACCTCTATATGCAAACAAGCAAAAAGGCGTATTGGCACTACGAACCAAACTGGTATAAAGGTTTGGACTACATTAAAGAGAGCGAACGCGGACATTATGCTTCAGAAGACCTGCTCGTACCCGGTTACTTTGAAATGCCCATCAAAAAGGGTGAAAGCATAACCTTTAGCGCAGGTATTGCACCCATCGAAGCAAATGATATAGAATTATTCCTTGAAAAGGAAATAGCAAAACTCGATCGCAAAGATAGTTTTTACCACTGCCTGGTAAACGCTGCACACCAGTTCAGAGTAACCAAGAACAACGAAAACTACATTTTAGCCGGTTATCCATGGTTCAAATCAAGAGCACGTGATACCTTTATTGCAATGCCTGGGCTAACGCTTTCAATTGGCGAAACCGAACGCTTTGAACTATACATGGAAACAGCCATTAAAGCGCTCTATAACTTTATGAACAAAGAGCCTATGTCTGTTGATATATACGAGGTGGAACAACCCGACACTCTGCTTTGGGCCACATGGACCATCCAGCAGTATGCCAAGTCGACATCGCGTCAAAAGTGCTACGAAAAGTATGGACAGCTTTTCAAAGATATTATCAACTATTTGTGGAACGGAAAACATCCTAACCTCTTTGTACACGAAAACGGACTGCTGTATGCCAATGGACGTAACCAAGCCATCACTTGGATGAACTCAACACAGAACGGACACCCTATTGTTCCCCGTTCAGGATATATTGTTGAATTTAATGCTCTCTGGTACAACGCACTCAAATTCTTTGAACAGCTATTAACCGAAAATCCCGGCGATGAAAACGAAGCACTTGCCATTAAAGCTGCCGACTTTGCCGATAAAGTAGGCGAAGCATTCAAAGATGTTTTCCTCAACGAATATGGCTACCTCCTCGACTATGTTGACGGACAATTGATGGATTGGAGCGTACGTCCCAATCAGCTATTTGCTATTGCGCTCGACTTTTCACCTCTTGACATGAAGCAACGCAAATCCGTTCTTGATATTTGCACCAAAGAACTTGTAACGCCCAAAGGCATACGCTCACTTTCGCCCAAAAGTGGAGGCTACACTCCCATGTATGTAGGCCCGCAAAACCAACGAGACCTGGCATATCATCAAGGTACAGCCTGGCCAGGACTCACCGGCTTTTACCTTGAAGCATACCTCAGAGTATACAAAATGAGTGGAGTAAATTACATAGAAAGACAACTTATAGGCTTCGAAGAAGAACTCTTCTACCACTGCATCGGTACCATTCCCGAATTGTTTGATGGTAATCCTCCCTTCCACGGCCGAGGAGCTATCTCGTTTGCCAAAAATGTCAGTGGCATACTCCGCGCACTGCGAATGCTCGAAAAATACAATAATGCCATGGAATAACGACAAGTACACAGTCCTTTTAAAAGGCACTATCAGCTTTATATGCAAATACGCCTTTTAAAAACTGCGTCTAAAAAATACACCACTTATGAAAGTTCTAATGTTCGGTTGGGAATTCCCACCGCATATTCTCGGAGGACTCGGAACAGCCAGTTACGGCATCACCAAAGGATTGGCTGCTCAGCCCGATATGCACATCACCTTCTGCCTTCCTAAACCCTGGGGCGACGAAGACAAAAGCTTTATGAACATTATCGGCTTGAGCGAAACACCTGTAGTGTGGCGCGATGTTGATCACAACTATCTCAAGGAACGCTTAGGTTCTAAAATGGATCCCGAACTCTATTATGACCTGCGTAACCATATCTACGCCGACTTCAATTACCGACTCACAGACGATTTAGGTTGCATTGAATTTTCAGGACGTTACCCTGAGAACCTCCAAGATGAAATTAACAACTACTCTATTGTAGCAGGCGTTATCGCCCGCCAACAAGAGTACGACATTATTCATGCACACGACTGGCTCACCTACCCTGCCGGTATTCACGCCAAAAATGTCAGCGGAAAACCTCTCGTTATCCACGTCCACGCTACTGACTTTGACCGCTCACGCGGACATGTAAACCCAACGGTATACGGCATTGAGAAAGATGGTATGGACCATGCAGACTGCATCATGTGCGTTTCTGAACTTACGCGCCAAACTGTTATTAACCATTACCACCAGAGTCCAGACAAGTGTATCACCATGCACAATGCCGTATATCCACTCTCACAGGATATTCTTGACATGGTTGCCAAACGTCGGAAAGCACAACAAACCCGCAAAGAAAAAGTTGTAACCTTCCTCGGACGTATCACGATGCAAAAAGGTCCAGAATACTTTGTCGAAGCTGCAGCACTCGTACTCCAACGTACACGTAACATACGCTTTTGCATGGCAGGATCGGGCGACATGATGAACGACATGATTAACATGGCCGCAGCCCGAGGTATTGCCGACCGATTCCACTTCCCTGGATTTATGCGAGGCAAACAAGTGTACGAAGCCTTTGCCGACTCCGATGTATATGTCATGCCCTCTGTAAGCGAACCTTTTGGTATTTCACCTCTCGAAGCTATGCAATGCGGCGTCCCATCCATAATTTCAAAACAAAGTGGATGCGCAGAAATTCTCGACAAATGCATTAAAACCGACTACTGGGACATCAACGCAATGGCAGATGCCATGTACTCTCTTTGCACCAATGACTCCTTGCACGAATACCTCAAGGTAGAAGGAAAAAATGAAGTAGACCAAATTACCTGGGAAAAAGTCGGTAAGCGCATCTACAACGTTTACAACAAGTTCATCAACAACTAACACAGAGTTCACCGAACAAACCTCACACATCATGAAAACAGTCTGTTTATATTTCGAGATACACCAAAACATCCATCTCAAAAGGTACCGTTTCTTTGATATCGGCACCGACCACTACTACTACGATGACTACGAGAACGAACGTTCTATTACTGAAACTGCTGAACAGTCATACGTACCTGCTCTCGAAGCTCTCATTGAAATGGCCAAAGCTAATCCTGGCGAATTCAAGTGTGCGATATCGCTCTCCGGATGTGCTATTGAACAACTTGAGCATCATGCACCTCAAGTAATTGAACTGCTTCAAAAACTCAACGAAACGCATTGCGTTGAGTTCCTTGCAGAGCCCTATTCACATGGATTCTCCTCGCTAAAAAACTTCGACACCTTCCGTGACGAAGTTGAACGACTTTGCAAAAAAATTAAGATTCTCTTTAACCAAGAACCCAAAATATTCCGTAACTCGTGCCTTGTATACTCAGACGAAATTGGCGAACTTGTTGCTTCCATGGGCTTCAAAGGCATGCTCGCAGAAGGCGCACGCCACGTACTTGGATGGAAGAGTCCTCACTTTGTATACAGTTGTAGCCGTAATCCAAACCTCAAACTCCTACTCCGCGACCACTCGCTCTCAGAAGATATCTCCTACCGCTTTAACGACTCAAGTTGGAGCGAATATCCTCTCTTTGCCGATACCTACGCTAACTGGATTGATAACCTGCCCCAAGAAGACCAGGTAATCAACATCTTCATGGAGCTATGTGCCTTAGGCATATTCCAACCCCTCTCATCCAATATCCTTGAATTCCTCAAGGCTTTACCTGCCCAATTCAAGCAGCGCGGTATTACCTTTAGTACACCCTCCGAGATTTGCAGCAAAATCAAACCCGCTGGCGAACTCACTGTTACTTATCCTACTTCATGGGTTGACGAAGAACGTGACCTATCGCCCTGGCTAGGCAACGTAATGCAGCGAGAAGCTTTTGAAAAACTCTACTCCATTGCCGATCGTGTACGCATTTGTCGTGATAAAAGACTCCAACAGGATTTTGATTACCTACAGGCCTCAAACAATCTCCGTTTTATGAGCACCAAGCCTAACAGCTATGGAGGCTACCGCGGTATTTACGATTCGCCCTACGATGCTTTCACTAACTTTATGAATATTCTAGGCGATTTTATCACACGTGTAAACAATCGCTATCCGCTTGATATTGACAACGAAGAACTGAACTCTCTCCTCACAACCATCAAAAACCAAGGAGACGAACTACAGCTCAAGGATAAAGAGATATCCAAACTACAGAACATGCTCACCATGCTCGAAAAACAAACTACTAAAAGTACTTCAGAAAACGAAACTTCCAACGAAACAACAGCTAAAGCTAAAAAAGCAACAACTCGCAAAACGTCGGTTAGAGCCAAAAAGTAAATAAACTTCGTTTGCTTAAGTACATTGAAAGCACCGTCTGGTAGTAGCAGATGGTGCTTTTAATTATTGGTGTCCGGTAAAACTTTTATGTCCCAATTGATATTTTAATTTTCTCGGACAGCCGAAATGATTATTCATGTAGGGGTCTTGTCAATGTATAAAATTACTCAGAATAGCCAGTTAAACATGTTTACCGGACAGCAATAGCTTTTTATAATATTCAATGCTGGAAAGTACCTTGCAATGACGTTGTAGTTGCTACTAGCTAGCCCCAATGGTCTGTATTATACTCATGTATTACATATACCTTGATACCTTCGCCGCTGAATCACCTTGTGAATGCATTGAATTTTCTTAGGAGAAGCTTTTCCACGCAAAAAAACAAGTACAACTTCTATAAATCAAAAGGTTGAACTAAGATTATTATGGCTTAGCGAACAGCAATAAAAAAACTCAACCTGTATGTTTGCCTCAAGAGTAGAATACTACAAAAGGAACCGGCACACCATTAAACTAAAAATATTGTAGGAGCATCCAAAAATTACGGCCTTAACTTCATCGGGAAGAGCATGTAAAACAATTTACACCCATTCTAAAACCTTTTAAACTTTGGTATTCCACTCCAATGTTGTCCTAAACGATTTATAGGTACAATCAATATGAGGTTGTTATAGATAACAACCCCTTCAAAACTTTTTTGCCCCTTATTTA
>Belle_p2__coassemble_3854_pt1 | contig 6962 bp, 5 predicted proteins | sample Belle_p2__metabat2_high_PE_006 | metagenome-assembled genome bin Belle_p2 | reverse complement strand
AGCTTTACTTCCTTTTTTTGTTTTTATCGAAAAACGTTTAGGACAACATTGGTATGCACTAAATTAATTCCGCCAACGGGTATACTACTTATAAATCTAATTCTATAGTCATTTTAGCTCAAATACGCCTTAACGAGTCTTTTACATGCAAACTTCTAAAAAAAATGTTGATTTATTGAATATTTTTGCCGCCTGCTCCGACTTATGGTACAGCCAATTACGAACTTTGCCATCGAAATCAAAGGAAAGCGGAAGAGCACACAGAACTTAAACAATCTTCCGCCAATTTTTTCCGTAAGGATTAGTCACAGACTTATAATGAGATTCACAGCCTGCTTGCTCAAAAATATTCGGCAAGCAGGCTACATTTTATGGATTGAAGTGCTTAATGCTTTTACATATCGCACCGATATATAATAATAACAATATCATCCACAACTATTTAATGCATAATCATAAACGCAGCCTATAAACTTCAAAATGTTTAAAACGGCTATCTGAAGCATCGTGCCTCAGACAGCCGTTTATTACTTTCATCAGAGTATCGGATATTTATACCTTACTCTTTGGATAAGAACCAATAAAGAATTTAGATATTTTCTTTCTCGATATCCTTAAAGTACTTGTATGTACCATGAGTGATGCTCTCACAAGCAGCCTCGTCACATACAATAATACCATGTTCGTGCATCTGCAGTACAGAAATGGTCCACATTTGAGTTACAGGTCCTTCGATAGCAGCCTGCAATGCACGTGCCTTGTTATGACCGTTGCAGAGAATCAGAACCTCCTTTGCCGACATAACAGTACCTACGCCTACAGTAAGAGCGGTAGCGGGAACATTCTCAGGTTTGCCACCAAAGAAGCGTGAGTTTGCTACACGGGTGTCAGTTGTAAGAGTCTTTTGACGGGTACGGCTTGTGAGTGAACTTCCAGGCTCGTTGAATGCAATATGTCCGTCAGGACCGATACCTCCAATAAAGAGATCGATACCACCTGCTTCCTCAATCATTTGTTCGTAGTGTGCGCATTCGGCTGCAAGGTCAGGAGCGTTACCATTCAAAAGGTGAATGTTCTCCTTCGGGCAATCGATGTGGTCAAAAAGATTGGCAGCCATAAAAGAGTGATAGCTCTCAGGATGCTCTTCAGGCAGACCTACATACTCGTCCATGTTAAAGGTAACAACGTGCTTGAAACTTACACGTCCTTCTTTATTGGCCTTCACGAGCGCCTTGTACATACCGATAGGTGAAGAGCCGGTAGGCAGACCCAACACGAAAGGCTTTTCTGCTGTGGGGTTGGCAGCATTGATACGGTTAATAACATAGTCAGCAGCCCACTGCGACAGCTTTTCGTAATCGGGTTCAATAATTACTCGCATGATTGGTTGTAGTTTAGAGTTAGATTTTGATATATCTTTTGTATCTCTCGCAAATTTAATCATTCTCTGTGTACCTTGCAAGTCTTTGACTTAAATCTTTTCTGAAAACCACATTTCGTCTTACTCTTCTTCGCCATTCGCCTTGCTTTTTGTAGATTTGCGCTACTTATTACTGGATTGAAACGAATAAGCACCATACACAACTCCATGCAAGACTTCGTACACTTACACGTTCATACCCAATATTCTATACTTGATGGCCAAGCCTCGGTATCAAAACTGGTTGACAAAGCTATACGCGACGGTATGCGCGGAATGGCTATAACTGACCATGGCAACATGATGGCTATCAAAGAATTCTTCAATTATACAAATAAAGTCTGCGGTAAAGCCCGGGGAAACATAAAAAAAGCACAAGCAAAACTTGAGGCTTTGCGTAACAACACTTACCAAATGCCTGCAACTAGTGACAACCCGGACGCAGGAAAAACCCGAGACGAACTTATTGCCGAATGCGAAACACTTATAGCAAACCAATTGCCGGTTGCTAATTTCAAGCCTATTTTTGGATGCGAAATGTATGTCTCAAGAAGAGGCGACAAAACTCTTAAGAATGAACGTGTTGACCAGTCTGGTTGGCACCTTATTGTATTGGCCAAAAATGAGCAAGGATACCATAACCTTATAAAATTGGTATCACGCTCATGGGTTGATGGTTTCTACATGCGCCCGCGCACCGATCATAAAGACCTCGAAACTTTTCATGAAGGACTCATTGTATGCTCTGCCTGTTTGGGTGGTGAGATTCCTCAAAAAATAATGAAAGGGCAACTTGCCGATGCTGAAGAGGCTGTCAAATGGTTTAAACGCGTATTTGGCAATGATTATTACCTTGAATTGCAGCGGCATAAAGTAACAGATCCGGCAATACGTGCAAACCGAGAAACCTACCAGCAACAAGTAACTGTCAATACTGAACTTTTGAAACTGGCTGAAAAATGTGAGGTTAAATATATCTGCTCTAACGACTGCCACTTTGTAGACGAGGAAAATGCTGAGGCACATGACCGCCTGATATGTCTATCTACCGGTCGCGACTTGGACGACCCTAACCGTATGCTCTATACCAAGCAAGAGTGGTTCAAGACTCAAGCAGAGATGAATGCCATATTTGCAGATCTTCCTCAAGCCTTAGCAAATACTTGCGAAATTTGCGATAAGATAGAAACTTACAGTATTGATCACGCTGCTATTATGCCTAACTTTGCCATTCCCGAAGATTTTGGCACTGAAGAAGGCTATAGAGAAAAATATTCGGAGCAAGAACTATTCGATGAATTTACGCGTGACGAAAATGGAAAAATTGTAATCAGCGAAGAAGAGGGCTGGAACAAAATAGAAAAACTCGGTGGCATAGACAAACTTTACCGTTTGAAACTCGAAGCTGACTACTTGGCCAAACTGGCATATGAAGGTGCTTATAAACGTTACGGAAAACCACTGAGCGAGGAAGTTGAAGAGCGCATGCGATTTGAACTCTACATTATGAAAACCATGGGTTTTCCAGGCTACTTTTTGATTGTGCAAGACTATATTCGTGCAGCACGCGAAGAACTGGATGTAAGCGTAGGACCTGGCCGTGGCTCTGCAGCAGGTAGCGCAGTGGCCTATTGTTTGGGCATTACGCAAGTTGACCCTATCAAATACGATTTGCTGTTTGAACGTTTCCTTAACCCCGACCGTATTTCGTTGCCAGATATCGATGTTGACTTTGACGATGATGGCCGCGGACGCGTTCTTAATTGGGTAACGCAAAAGTATGGGGCCGACAACGTAGCACACATTATTACGTATGGAACAATGGCCACGAAATCGGCCATAAAAGATGTTGCCCGCGTACAGAAACTGCCTCTCAAGACATCGAATGCACTTTGCAAACTTATACCCGATAAACTCCCGGAAGGACCCGATGGTAAGACCCCCAAAATGAACCTTCCTAATGCAATTGCTGCCATACCGGAATTACGTGAAGCCGAAACTTCGCCCGACCCTCTATTACGCGACACTATACGCTATGCAAAAATGCTCGAAGGCAATGTCCGCAATACCGGCGTTCATGCCTGTGGCTTTATTATTTGTCGTGACAATATATCTGACTGGGTTCCTGTATCTACAGCTAAAGATAAAGAAACCGGTGAGGAACTACACTGTACCCAATATGAAGGTAAGGTTATTGAGGAGACTGGACTCATCAAAATGGACTTTCTTGGACTCAAAACGCTTTCCATCATCAAAGAAGCTATTGAGAACATTAAGCAATCACTGGGTATAGACCTTAATATTGACGAAATAAGCATCGACGACCCAGCAACCTACCAGCTCTATTGCGACGGCCGTACTATCGGTACGTTCCAGTTTGAATCGGCAGGCATGCAAAAGTATTTGCGTGAACTACAACCCTCAACCTTTGAGGACCTTATTGCCATGAATGCGCTCTACCGTCCGGGACCTATGCAATACATACCCTCTTTTATTGCTCGTAAACATGGCGACGAGGAAATAACCTACGACCTTCCATGCATGGAGAAGTATCTTAAAGATACTTATGGTATAACCGTTTACCAGGAGCAAGTCATGTTGCTTTCGCGCATCATTGCAAACTTTACGCGAGGAGAAAGCGATAACCTTCGAAAAGCAATGGGTAAAAAGCTTATTGATAAGCTGAATCACATGTATCCTAAATTTTTGGAAGGAGGTAAGGCTAATGGTCATGATCCTAAGATTCTTGAAAAAATATGGGAGGATTGGCGTGCATTTGCTTCGTATGCTTTCAATAAAAGTCATGCTACATGCTACTCTTGGGTGGCCTACCAAACAGCTTATCTGAAAGCCAATTATCCTTCGCAATACATGGCTGGTGTAATGAGCCGAAGTTTAGCTGACATTGGTACCGTATCAAAACTCATGGACGAGTGTAAATCGATGGGAATCAATACTCTTGGGCCAGATATTAACGAGAGTTACCTCAAATTCAGTGTTACGCACAATGGCGATATTCGTTTTGGTATGGGCGCTGTGAAAGGGGTTGGAGAAGCTGCCGTTCTTCAAATTATCCAGGAGAGAGAAAAAAACGGACCATATACCTCAATCTACGATTTGGTTGAGCGTATAAACCTAACTACCTGCAACCGGAAATCTCTCGAGAGTTTAGCCTTGTCGGGAGCGTTCGATAGCTTTGGTTCAATTGCTCGCGAGCAATTTATTACTCCAGACGAAAAAGGCGAAAATTTTCTTGAAACGCTCATGCGATACGGCAACCGATACCAAATGGACAAAGCCGAAAATACAATGTCGCTCTTTGGTCCAATGGAGATGGTTGAAATTACCAAGCCTGAACCCGTAAAGAATTTTCAGCGCTGGAGTGATTTGGAACGACTAAATCGCGAACGCGACTTAATAGGTATCTATATCTCCGGGCATCCACTCGATTCTTACCGAATCATCTTCGATAAAGTTTGCACAGCAGCAATGACTCAATTAGAAGACCTTGCGGCTTTTGCTAATCAAGACATCACTTTTGGAGGCATTGTGACTGATGTACGTACAGGACAGGACCGCCAAGGTAAACCTTACGGCATCGTAAAAATCGAAGATTTCAGCGGATCAGGAGAATGCCCACTCTTTGGAGATGATTGGGCACGGCTTTGTGGTTATTTCGGCATAGGCAATACGCTCTATATAACGGCACGTATTGAAGAGCGGCGTTGGCGAGCAGGCACATTCGACCTCAAAATAGGTAACGTTGAGTTCTTAAGCGATGTAAAAGATAAGATAATTAAGTCTATTACAATAAACATTCAACTCGATAATTTTGACGAAGCAACAGCAAACGAACTAACTAGTCTCATACTCGACAATGCTGGGACTACCGAACTTTTTTTCAATATATGCGACCGCACAAAACAAACAAATATACTGTTACAAAGCAAAAAGCAACAAGTAGCACTAAGCCATAAACTGATCAACTTCTTGAACAGTAATGATGCGCTCGACTACAAAATAAACTAATGGCGTTAAATTGAATTGCACAAATGTTTTTTTGAACATCTTTGGTTGCTATTCCAAAAAATATACTTATCTTCGCCTTATCAAACAATTAACCCCAAGTAATTCTTAAATACTTCGTAAAACAAATGGAAAAGATTATTACTGACGCCAACTATGCTGAACTTGAAGCTACTGGCCTTCCTATCGTTATTGACTTCTCAGCAACTTGGTGTGGACCTTGCAAAAAAATTGCTCCTATCATTGATGAACTTGCTGCCGAATACGACGGCCGTGTAGTAATCGGCAAGTGCGACATTGATGACAATGATGAACTCACTGCTAAGTTTGGTATTCGCAATGTACCTACCGTTATTTTTGTAAAGGACGGTCAAGTTGTAGATAAGCAGGTAGGTGCAGCTACAAAGAGCACTTTTGCTGAGAAAATAGAGGGTATACTCTAAATATCTTCGAACATCATTAAGCAAGCATAAATGCAAATAATGCTAACTGCTTGCTTGAAGTTGTTTATAAATCCAATCATTACAAGCCCAACTGCCATGACTTTAGAAGAAGAACTGCTACAGGATGCTGAATATGATGCACAAGCCGTAGAATACATCCGCACACACCTTCCGCAGGAACTGCAAAATCTGTACACGGAGGAACAGCTTTATTATTTCTGCGACCTCATAACTGAGTTCTGCGCAGATAAGGGCGTTTTCGATCCGAATAACGCCGATGCTGATGGCTACGTAGACATTGATCTTGAAGCTATTGCACAATACATCGCACAAAAAGCTAAGAAAGAAGATATTGGTTCTTTTGATTCTGAACAGCTCTTCTTTGTAGTCCAGGTGTATTTGGACTTTGATTTAGGACTCGAAGAGGAATAACTACAAACTCTATTTCAGTTCCTAAGTTTACTTTATATGTTAAATATCTAAGCCCCGCATACGCCCTATATTTGTATGTGGGGCTTAGCATATGCTATAGCACAAAACTTACTATAAATAGATGTGCAACATTCTTATCATACAAGGCAAGCAAACCGCATTAGCACTAATGTGAGACTGCTTAAATAATTTGTCAGCAACATAATAACGATTCTAGCGACGTCGTTACAAATCATTCTCCTATAAAGCCTTAAATGGCGAATCAGCAAACCAAACAACTGCAACGGCCGGTTAAGCGTTTCTAGCTGACAGTTACAGATAGTCAGTTACAGATAGAAAAGAATGTATTTTATTCGTAATATTCGATAGGTAAGAAATTGCTTGTACATCAACGATAGATGGACTCGTTATGACTTCTTCTTAATCTCTAATCTTACCTCCGAACAGGATTTAGGCACTATTTCTATTTGAATAGTTTTATTTGTAACAAATTGATGTGTATTCACGTTATATTGCTTTGTCCATTCGTCATTGTCATGAAGCATTTCATAATGCTAAACCAATAATTACATTCAGCACACTTACTGTTTCAAAGATAACATACTGACTTTTTGACCTTTAGTTTTTGCATCGGTAGCCCA
>Belle_p2__coassemble_3682_pt1 | contig 7383 bp, 9 predicted proteins | sample Belle_p2__metabat2_high_PE_006 | metagenome-assembled genome bin Belle_p2 | reverse complement strand
ATTTTGAAAGTACGACTTTCAGATTTGCTTCTCCTCTCGCCTTTCACTACCTTTGCACCAGATTAAAATGATAGCAAAAGCCTATGAAACTGCAATACCTGTTGCAACGGCTCATAGATGGCCGGTTTGTACACTACTTTGTACTCTTTTTCATTACCATCTCCATCGGGGCAGTTATTGCCACCTCGTTCGAAAGTATGGCTCCTTACCGGGTGCTCCTGTTCGGTATGACCTACATCTCGTCGTTTGTATTTTTGGTAGAGTTTGTGGCTCGAATATTGGCTGCTCCAGCCCGTCATCCCGAGCAGCGTCCGTTTCGGTCCCGGCTGGGCTATCTTTTTTCGTTCTACGGATTTGTTGACTTTGTAGCTATTCTGCCTTGTGTACTTTCGTATTTTTACTGGAATACCCCGGCTGTACACATCATTATCCTGCCCTATATTTTTATCATTTTCAAACTCATCCGCCACTCGCAGTCGTTCAGGTTGATAGGTAAGGCATTGGCTTCTGTAAAAGACGAACTGGCTACGGCCTATACCGCTTGCTTTATTATGGTTTGCTTCTCGGCTATCTTGATGTATTACATTGAGCGCGAAGCGCAGCCCGAAGTGTTCAAGAATATAGGCGATAGTTTTTGGTGGGCCATTGTGGCCTTTACAACCGTGGGCTATGGCGATATTTATCCCATTACGGCACTGGGCAAAATACTCAGTTGCATCATCAGTCTGATAGGTATTGCCATGATTGCCATTCCTACGGGTATCATCAGTTCCTCGTTTATCAACATTCTTCAACACAAGGAGCGCGAAGTGCTCCGCAAGGAACTCGAGGATAAAGAGCGGACGAAGTCCGACGAAACTCAAGTTTAGACTATCGTAACACCCCGTTTGCAACCGGCACGGATGCCATTACAAACGGGGTGTTACGTAAAAGCGATTTATTTTTTAGTAGCGATGTATGCAGGCTGGAGCGCTTGCTGAAGGGCTGCCTGTTGGGGGCAATGCATTAAATGCGTTCCATGCGTAGTACCACCACATCGGTTACAGGGCGGTCGCCCCGGCGTGTGGGAGTTTGTTGTATTTTCTCAACAATGTCCAGTCCTTCTTCCACCTCGCCAAATACGGTGTATTGTCCGTCCAGGTGCGGTGTTCCGCCTACCGAGGCATACACCTCTGATTGTTCGGGCGAGAGTGAGGGAGCTGCCTCCTTTACCTGTTGGCGAGCTTCTGCTTCGAGTTTGTCCTGCAACTCTTGCAGTGCAGCGCGATTCCGTTCGCGTCGCAGTTGCATAATTTCGTCGCGGTGCGCGGCCACCAGGGTGTTAAAGGTTTGTTGCAAAGCCTGCATTTCGAGTTGTCGGCCCAATTGTTTGAGTTGTCCGGCATTAAATGTCTGTCCCCATACAATGTAGAATTGCGAACCGCTCGAGCGTCGTTCAGGGTTCACCTCGTCGGCCTGTCGGGCAGCAGCCAGTGCGCCCCGTTTATGAAAGAGCCCCGGTTTAATTTCAGCTTCGAGCGTATAGTCCGGTCCGCCGGTACCCAACATTTTGTCGGCAGGAGCCTCTACCGAATCCGGGTCACCCCCTTGCACCATAAAGTCCTTAATGACGCGGTGAAAGAGCGTACCGTTGTAGTATCCCTCGGTAGCCAATTTAACAAAGTTGTCGCGGTGAATAGGAGTTTCGTCGTACAGGCGCACCACGATGTCGCCCAGCGAAGTATAAATCTTTATTTTTTCCATAATGCGGCAAAGATAGTGAAAGGCGAGAGCAATACCAAGCCAAAAGCTTGCTTTTGAGCGAAGGTATTGCCGAGCCGCCTCCTATCTTATGTAAAGATAGTGAAAGGCGAGAGCAATACCAAGCCAAAAGCTTGCTTTTGAGTGAAGGTATTGCCGAGCCGCCTCCTGTCATTCTACGTTATACCTTTCGCCGTTCCGGTCGATTTTCCAGAAAGCAATGTGTTCAGGCCTTGTAAACTCCTCCATGCGCCAGGCCGAGGCAAAGCCCGCCAGTACAAAGTGCATGGGTACAAACAGAGCGGTGCGGAAGCGGGCAATAAACTGACGGGCGCCGCGTGTGTAGCCGTTGCCGATGCGGCCATCGACCGGAAACATCACCACATCGAAGGCATCGGCCACCTTGCGCAAGTCTTTGAGTTCGCCCAGGTAGCGTTTTTCCTCGTAGAGCGGGTCCACCTCGCCAAACTCAGCGCTGTGTATGGTGCCCCCTTCGTAGTAGTCGGTCAGGAATCGTGCGTACCAGTTGTTCAGGTCGCCGGCGTGAAAGATGCGTTTACCCTCTATCTCCACCACCCACGATACCCCGCTGTCGTTGCTGCCTGCAGCTATTACGTGCAGGTAGTCATCGTTCCATACGGCCCCTTTGGCCATCCACACGTCCGCCTCGTTGCGTGCAGCTCGGCGGTGCTTCAGAATGTCTTTGGAGAGCAAGTAAGTAAAGCGCGTTTGCGGATAGTTTCGGCGCCACTCCAAAATGTGGCGGCTGAAGTGATCTTCGTGAAAATGACTGACAAAAACGTACACCGGTTTGCCGCTTGCAAGCAGGGGCGGCAGGCAGTTCGAAGGGTCGAGCCAGCAGTCAAACAACAGGAGCGCCTGTGCCGTTTCGATGGCAAAGCCGCTGTGGAAAACATAAGTAAGCGTCATGACAAAGAGCAGTGTGGAAGGCTTGCAAAATGTTGAAAACAGTAGAACGGAACAGTTGTCAGAAGAGTTGAATATCTTGTTCGGTAAAGTGGCCGAACCAGTCTGTCAGTCGGGCACGCGCTTTGGCTTGCACCTCGGGCGTAATATTTTGCCACACATTTTTGAGTGCCAGCAGCAGTGCCTTAAGATCGTCGGAGTAGCCCAGCGGACCAAGCGCATCGGGTATGAGGTCGAGTGGCAGCACAAAGTAGCCAAGGGCCCCGTAGATAATAACCTTGTCGCGCAGGCTGGTTTGTTTGCTGACCGAGGCATAAAATAAGAGCAACACGGCATAAACCGCTTTGATGCCCACCTTTTTGCCCACACGCGATAGTTTTTTCCACAATTCTGTTTCTTTGTAGTATTTTTGGTAAGGTATAAGGTCCATAGGCTATTTAGTTTTAAAAGGTAGTAGGAGCAAAGTTACGCATTTTTACAGTTTGATGCCGAACTGCTCAATGCGTTTTTCAATCATTCCCTTAGGCATAAAGCGTAGCAGCGAGTTGGTCAAGGCGTTAAGCATTTGTTCGCGGATGTAGTCGGCCCTGATGTAGAGCGATACACAGCGCTGTGCCGGCCGGTCTCCCTCGATTTTGCGCACGTTTTGTCGCTGTTTTTCGGAGAGTAGTGGCAGGTGCATTTCGGGGATGATGGTAAATCCGCCGTTCAGGTCGACAATCCGGATTAGCGTTTCGATGCTTCCCGCCTCGTAGATGTGTTTTCCCTTACTCCGGGCGTGGCAAAAGCTGAAGGCACTGTTGCGCAGGCATTGCGCCTCCTTCATAATCCACATTTGCTCGTGTTCCAGGTTCTCCGGTTTAAAAACCGGTAGCTTTCGCCAGCAGTTTTCGGCAAGGTACACCCAAAAGCGCTCCGTGTAGAGCGGAATTTCGAGCAAGTCGGGTGGGGGAGCGGTGCTGATGGCGATGCCCGCATCCAGTTCGCCACGCAGCAAAGCCTCGAACATCGAGTTTGTTTTCAGTTCCACAATGTTCAGTTCCACTTGTGGATAACTTTCGGTATAATGCTTAATAAAGTGCGGCAGCAAGTAGGGTGCAATGGATGGTCCGACAGCAAGCGAAAAAGCTCCCGAAACACTTCCACGGTCTTCGGCCACGAGTTCGTAAATACGCTCTGCTTCGCGGCAGGCCTTTTCAGCCTGGCGTACAATGCGTTCGCCTGCTGCAGTTGGAACCACCCGTTTGTTGCTGCGTTCAAACAGGCGAACATCCAGTTCTTCCTCCAGTTTTACAAGCATGGCGCTCAGCGTGGGCTGCGTAATGCCCAACTCCTCCGAAGCGCGGGCAAAACTGCGGTAGCGGTTGAGTGCTAAGATATATTTGAGTTGCTGTAAGGTCATAAGCATAGTTATTATCTATGCAAAGATAGAACAAAGCATTTGTCGGCCAGTAGTTTGTGTTGTACTTTTGCATCAGAAAACCGGACGAAAGTTCTCGGCTCCCTGCCGCAGACTTCAGCCCAAAGGCCCGGACGGTTTCAACTCTAGGCATATTAACTTTTAAAAATTCAGCAACAATGGAAACAATTAACCAATATCTTCCCTACCTTAAAGGTTACGATTTTACCGGAAAGACCCCTGTAGTGATTGACTTTTATGCCACCTGGTGCGGTCCCTGCCGGGCGCTTTCGCCCCTGATTGAAAAATTGGCCACCGAGTACGAAGGCCGTGTAAAAGTGCTCAAGGTAGATGTAGACAAGAACCAGGCATTGGCTGAGGCTGCCCGCATCATGTCTATCCCCACCCTCTTCTTTATCGACATCGAAGGCCGCATTGAGCGCGTAGTGGGTGGATTGCCCTACGGCCAGTTAGTGCAACAGGTTGAAGGACTGTTGCAGAGCGCTCAGTAATAGGGAGTGGAGGGTATGATATGTATCCATTCATCCCCTTTGGAGTGGTTGTGGAGCCACTTGCAACAACAAAGCCGGAAGGATAACCTGGTAGAACAGGGAATCCTTCCGGCTCTGTTTGTTTGCAGCGCAGGAGGTTGGTCGAATCAGAACCAAAATCCAACTTTTACATTGGCCGAACTCTTAAATTCGTAGCCAATTTGCCAACCGGTATAGTTTACGCCTACCGAAAGCCAGCGCGTAAGTTGATAGTCGTAGCCCGCCGATGCCGAGATGGCATAGCGGGTAGACTTTTCTTCGAAGGTTTTAACGATATCGTAAGCACCGCCGGGCGACAGTACAATACCATCTACTTCCTGTTCAGACGATCCCAGACCTACAGTGCCCTGCAGGTACAATTTATGTTTGCCCCGTTGCAGAAAATCGTAGCCAATGCCGATGCCCACCATATAGTCGCGAACACTGTTGTACAGGTCAAAGCGATAGTGTATACCATCGCGGTCGTATTCAGAAACAACACCGCCATCATTTACACCTGCATGAAAATTAGCCACAAAGTAAATTCTTTTGCGTAAGTAGTTTTTGTATTCAACTCCCACATTGTAGCCGTTGCCTTGGCGCATTTCGGGAAAGTGCTCGTATCCGCCAAATATTGCGAACGAAGATTTTTCATACTTTTGGGCCGAGGCATTGAGCGAAAAAGCTGTAAGAATGGCTGTACAACTTAGGCAAAGTTTTGTGTGCAGATTCATAAAATGTAAAATAAAGAGTGGTAATAATATGTAAAAAGAGTGGTAATAATGTGTAAGAGTAATAGCAGAAGGCGCGTGCACAGATAAACTGAATGCCTGCTTTCAAGGTTCGACGAAACCAGTTTGTATCCTTTTGGTTGTGCAAAGATAGGAAGTAGAAACTATATCGAGATGCAGAGTTTTCTACTTTTGTTTTTTTTTTGTGATACTGTCTGCTGTATTGCAAAATATACGTTTAAAAATAGGGTTATAATGTTCGGTTGCTCTATTGCCATGAGGCGAAAGGCAGGTATTCCGCTAGCTTGGAAAGCGGTGCATATTGTAGAAATTGTGTCCTATGTAAATCCAATCGTTCAGAGCCCAATGTTTCTGCTTCGGTGCCCAATGTTTCCGTTTCAGAGCCCCAAAATGCCGCTTCGGTGCCCAATTTTTCCGCTTCGATACCATCGGCCTTGCCGAACTATTTGTGGTTTGCTACTTTTGCAATGTAAAGCTTGATGCAGCTAGGTGCAACGCAGGCAAACGTCTCGGCCGGATAACATCGTACGGATGGAGAGTCTGGTGGCTTGGTCTGCTTTACCTTGTCCGTCCCGAACTGCTTTACGGCCCGTACCTCTAAGGTGGAGTAAGAGCCGGCAGTGCACGTACTAAAAGGGCACTCTTTTCCCGAGGGCACCGTTTGCCTTTGTCCTCCGGCCTGCACAACATCGGGCCGGGGGGATGGAAGATATTCGAAAGCAGGCAGTGTGCGACAGACAGGGCTTGCGTAAGGTTGGAATATACTAAGCAAAACGCTTCAGTGCCGAATATTTCCGTTTCAGAGCCCAAAAATGCCGCTTCGGTGCCCCCAAGGTTGCGTTATTTACGCGGGATGGGTACTTTTGCGGTGCTTTGAGTACTCCTCATCCTCAGTTTCTGGAGCCGAGAGTACCCTTCTAAACACAAAGAGTCAACTTAAAACAATTTATTTGATGAACATGAAGCATTTGATGCAGCGATTGCTCTTTCTCCTTCCGCTCCTGACCCTTGGAGGCTGCACGGACGACGAGGTAGAAACTCCCAACTATTACGTAAAGTACGAAGTCTTTGCATTACCTCACGACAAAATGACTATCTATTACATGGACGAGTACAGCCACATGAAGCTCGTAGAGGAAACCTTGCAGACCGGCTATTTTGAGCGCGTGGTAGGTCCGGTTAAGTCGGGCTATAAGGCTGCTATGGTTGTCAGCCGCAAGGGAGACTCAGGAAGTTCAGAAAATTCGGGAAACGCTGAACGTTTGGGAAACTCAGCCGAAAAATTGCAAATATCCGTATCCGTAGCCGGTGAACCCTATGTGGTGAAGCAAAGCGGCAAACATTATTACGAATTAACTTATCAAATACCTTAAACGAAGTTCTTTGGCAATGAAACGCTTAACTTGTTTAGCCCCTATGATCGGGGCGTTCGCACTTACTTTTAGCATGAGTTCGTGCGCTGACGACGAAGAAACGTGGAAACCTCAGGATGCTAATTACTGGGGATATTTTGATGGAGAAATCAATGGCGAGAAAATGCATTTGCAGAATACTCACTATAAAGATTACATCAATAAAGGACCTCGGTATACACACAGTAATAAGTTTGTCGATAGTAAGCGGGCCTACTATATCCATATCAATGTACTTGACAAGAAGGATATTCGCCTTCGGTGTAATTTAATGCAGTTCGAAGTAGGCACTCAGTATATAACCGCTTCTATTCCGTCATTTTCGGAGCAAGACGATTATAATGCAGTCAGTTGCTGGGCAACGGATAGCACCGGTGTTTGCAATAAATTCGATGTAAAAGCATCCCGCCCGGTCAAGTTAGAAATCACCGATATAAAATATTTCTACGATGACGATGGCAACGCCTATACCCTACAACCTAAACTGATAGAAGGAAACATCGACGCCGTGCTGTATCGCGGCAATGATTCTATTTCTATCAAAGGACACTTTGAAACTAAGTGATCTAACTCCCGAAAGTTGGCTTTCGGATTTGCTTCTCCGCTCACCTTTCACTAACTTT
>Belle_p2__coassemble_3598_pt1 | contig 7622 bp, 6 predicted proteins | sample Belle_p2__metabat2_high_PE_006 | metagenome-assembled genome bin Belle_p2 | reverse complement strand
TTATCTATAACAATCTCATATTCATCGTATCTATAAATCGTTTAGGACAACATTGATAGTTGGCAGAATCTTGTTTCTTTTTACATCGTAAAAACCCCTTTACTTATTTATGTCTTTGCGTAAAGACTTTATTTTTGTTATTTTCGTTCAGACAAAGTTTTATTTAAGTTTTTGACAGCAAAGTTTGTCATGAATCGAATGTGTTACAATGCGGTTTGGATGGGATGCTTACTTTGCTGTTGTGGGGTTTTACATCTGGTAGGTTTAGAGTAGGGGTAATTGTATTTTAAGCGAGGTTGCTAATTGGTGGCAAGGATTTAAGAAGTATGTGTATAAGTGTTAGCACGTAGGGTGGAATATTTTACACTACCTCTTGAATGTCCGGAATGAGTATACTGATTTAGAAGGTGTGACAATTTCTTATTTATAGTTTTATGTTATTATTTCGTGTAGGGGTTTTTGAGTAAACGCTTTCGAAAAGACCTCACGGCGTAAGTGGTAGAATTCTTTCCACTCTTTTTCGGCTTTTATTTGAATATGGTCACCTTTGCGGTCAAGTGTTTCAAGTACAAAAGGAACGGTTATCCGATGTATATCGCAGGCGGGCATATAGGTTGTGCTGGTTTGTTTTTCTCCATCAGTTATTTTCATAATAATGCCTGCTTCTGTTAGTTTGCTCAATGCATCAGTTACCATTCGCAGGTGTAGTCGCTCGTATTCTGAAAGCTGTTTGGCTGTCAGCGGTGGTTGTGATTGGGCAAAACGTCGGCAGATGGCGGCTGCAAGGCGCAAGCATAGATAGTCGTGGTCCAGACGGTTCATGCGTATAGTATCTTGACCATAATAAAAACTATGAATATTTTGGTCAACATAGCAGAGTGCAGCGCCAAATAGGGTTAACATCCAGCTAATTTGGCACATAAGCATAAACAGGGGTAGGGCTGCAAACGATCCGTAGATAGCATTGTAGCTGGTCAGCCAAACCTGTGAATGTACGTAGCCAATTTGTAAGAGTTGAAACAGAATGCCTGTTATAGCACCGGTTTTTAGTGCACTCGTTATGCGTACATGCGTGTTGGGCATAAATGCAAATAATGCAGTAAAAAACAGGCAAACAACTATATAGGGTAGAGCTTTGACTAAAAAAATAGCTGTGGGTTTTAACAGCATGATGTCGGGTATCCACCGGTCGGCAGCCGAATATATAAAGATGTTCAGACCACTTGTTACTACCATAAAGATTGGTAGCAGAAAAAATACGGCAGTGTAGTCGGTTAGCATTCGGAATACAGATCGTGGCTGTTCAACTTGCCAAAGTTGATTAAAAGCATTTTCTATGGAATCAGTCAAACTGAAAAGAGTGTAGAGGAGCATTAAAAGGCCAAATCCTAAAAAGATGCCTCCTTGGGCATGGTTAAGATAGGAGTGGACAAACCCCACTAGGGTATCAATGATTTCGGGTTTGCCTACAAAATGGCTTCGTATCCATTCTTCAGTAAATTCGGCTAGGCCAAATCCTTTGGCAATGGCAAAGATGATAGCCAATATGGGGACTAGTGAGAGTATTGAAGAGTATGTGAGGGCTGAAGCTCGGTATTGCATATTCTCGCGCCAAAAAAGCCTGATTGCAAGGTATATTCTACGCAGAATACCTACTAGCAGCTTTTGGATGGTTCCTTGGGGCGGTTCCCATATGCCTCGTTGCATAAAATGAATGCTGCGGCGGTAAAAATGTTGTATTGTGTATGTGGGAGTCATAGTTGGGGATTGAATTTAAAGATACCGTATTAGGAGTATCTGTCTTATAGGTAATAACTTCTTGTTGAGTAGTATGTGTGCAAAGATAGCTAAAAACTGTTTTTCATCTTGAATACTAGGTATGAATATTTTAGATTGGGGGCGTGGGCATAATGCTAGATTAAATTTTAAGAGGTTGTGTCAATTTTGACACAACCTCTTTGTGTACGCTCAGTATGAGCTTTATCTAACGAATGAAACTTCTAAGTAAACTTTAATAGCAGGACTTGTATAGCCAAAAGTGTGGTAGTACCCTTCGACAAGGATATTTATTAATATATATTCTTAATCCCGAAAGACTCAATCTAACCTATAAAAGTCTAATTCGTAACAAGGGGAGTGTAACGATAGGATGTCATGCGAGCCGTTGCTTTTATAGTTATTAAAAAAACTACCTATGGAAGAAAATGTTACATTTTATATGGGGGATATCTCGAATGGCATCCCAAATAGGCTGGCACGTATGATGGTGTGAGAGATTGGTGGACACGAAAATAGGAGATAAACACCTATTATCAGTGTTTACCTCCTATTCGATTTTGTTTATGATTATTGGAGTGCATGACTAACCAATACTGGCTGGTGTAGGTATTATTCCCAATATGTGTGCAACTACCCTTATTAAATTTCGTTTTGGGGGCCAGTAGGGAATATTACTTGTGGTTTATTGCTGCGGGCTTCTTCAGGGGTCATATGTGCGTATGCCATAATGATAATTTCATCACCCACTTGAAAGAGTCGGGCTGCCGCTCCATTTAGGCAAATACATCCAGACTTTCTTGGACCTGCAATAGTGTAGGTTTCAATACGTTGGCCGTTATTGTTGTTAACCACATGAACATGTTCGCCCGGAATCATTCCGCAGGCATCCATCAAGTCTTCGTCAATGGTGATGCTGCCCATATAGTGTAAATTGGCCTCAGTTACAACTGCGCAATGGATTTTTGATTTAAGAATGCTTAAGTACATAAATGTTGTTGGGTTGGCTATAAGTGTTGTATGCGTGATGTTGACAAACTAATATAGTTTCATCCTTTGTATTTGATGTTGTCAATCAATCGTACGGGACGTTCGCCGCAATATACAGTTATGCAACCTACGATATATTCGCTGTCTTCCCAACTGTTTACTGGTTGTAGTGTGATGCCATCTACAATTTCAAAGTATTCAACTTCTAGCCCCTTAGTTGTATTCAGTGCACCAGTTACCAAATTGTGTGTTTCGGTAACAGTGTGCTTTTGCGCAAAATCAACACTTGTTTTAAGAGCTTGTGATATGCAGGTTGCAATTTGACGTTCCTTGTCGCTTAATAAGGTATTTCGCGAACTGAGTGCTAATCCAGTCTCTTCGCGTACAATTGGGCAGGGACACAATTCTACTGGTATTTGTAAGTCCTTCACCATAGCCCTAATAACAGCAATTTGCTGGAAGTCTTTTTCTCCAAAGTACGCACGGAGAGGTTTAACCATATAGAAGAGTTTGCTTACTATTTGGCATACACCATTAAAGTGTCCAGGACGTCGGGCACCTTCCATTACAGTGTCAATAGGTGGGTATGAAAAACTGCGCGTATCGGGCTCGGGGTAGATTTCCTCTACGCATGGAGCAAAAACAAAGTCAACACCCAAACTCTCGAGTAGTTTGCAGTCTGCCTCAAGGGTGCGAGGATAGTTCTTTAAGTCGTTTTTATCGTTGAATTGAGTTGGGTTGACAAAAATGCTGACAACTGTAGTGTCGTTTTCGGCTACAGCGCGTTTTACAAGCGAGGCATGGCCAGCGTGTAGGGCACCCATCGTCGGTACCAATCCAATTGTTTTGCCTTCGGTGCGCACTCCATTGAGGGCAACTTCAAGGTCTTTTTGTGTGTGGATGACAATCATCTTTACGTTGTGATTTAGTAGTTTGTTGGATCCGTCATGCGGAAGTATTGTTCCTGTTGGTTTCCAAACACGGTGCAAATTTAGTGTTTTTTGATAAAACAGCAAAAGAAGCTCGCGTATTCTATCCAGAAACATCAGTATGATTGGGTGTTCTGATAATTATATTGAGAATTTGGTCCGGTAGCTCAATTTACCTATAGGTGTATTGAATCTTTATGCACTTTAAATGTGTATGGCGTAATGAATAGTTAGATTTTACTAATTTCAGGTTGTAGGTTGTATTGAAAGAGCGGTATTTTAATTGTGTGTTGTAAGAAGTTGTATAGTTTATAATGTGTAGACGCTACAAGTGATTTTGGTGGGTGAATCTGATGAGTAATCAGGTGGGAGTTTGTGGGGCAGCAGGCATTTAGCTACGTCTTGTTTGCCGTGTTTTACAGCATTAAGCAAGGTGTAAAGCGTTCTAATCTCATTTTTTTTCGTAACTTTGCAACGTGAAGCAGAATCCGAGTTGGTTAAAGTAACTATGTAAACAGGTATTTTGCCCTACTTCGGAAAATGTCAAGTATTAGGCAAGGCTTTGTTGCAGTGACAGATATGTACATCGTGTTCGTTTAGCTGTATGAAGCCTGGCTCTAATTTTTGCCCTAAAATAAGTAGTAATAATGAAGTCAAAGAAAATTTTATTCATTACCCAAGAAATGTGTCCGTACGTCCCTTCAAGCCTCGTGGCTCAAGATGGACGTCAAATGCCTCAGGCCTTGCAGGAGCAAGGGTGTGAAATCCGAACGTTTATGCCCCGTTGGGGAATTATTAACGAACGCCGTAATCAATTGCATGAGGTTATCCGCCTTTCGGGAATGAATATCATTATCGATGATACCGACCATCCGCTGATTATCAAGGTGGCTTCTATTCAGGCAGCGCGCATGCAGGTTTATTTTATTGATAACGATGATTATTTCCACAAGCGTGCTATGCTGACTGATGAGAAGGGTGTGGAGTATACCGATAACGTAGAGCGTGCTATATTCTATGCACGTGGTGTGCTCGAAACAGTCAAGAAGTTGCGTTGGTGCCCCGATATTATTTATTGTCAAGGATGGATTGCGGCAGTTGCTCCTTTCTATATCAAAACGGCTTATCGCGATGAGCCTCCTTTTGCGGAGGCAAAGGTTGTAACTTCTTTATATGGCGAGATGCCTAATCCTGCTCTTGCAGAACGTATGGCTGAATGCTTGCATTTCCGTGATGCCAATTCTGAGGCTCTTGCGCAAGCAGGTGTAGACTTAACGCATCCTGAAAGTCTTGGACATTTGGCTATAGCCTTTAGCGATGGTGTTATCGAAGGAGAAGCCGGCTGTCAGCCAGGATTGCTTGATTATGCTGCTGGACGAAATGTACCTGTACTCCATGCGCCTGCCGAAGAGGAGAAGGCCACTGCTTATAATACCTTTTTTGACCAACTTGTAGACTAAGCCTGGCTTTAAAAGGCAGGTGGCCTTATTGGCATATGTATAACCGGTTTCATGTGATTAATGGTTGCTACAGGCTTACTAAACAAACCAAATCTCAATCTCTCCTATGAATAAATTCTCTTTGTCGCTGCTGCTGGGTGCCCTGGCTTTGGTGTCCTGCGATGATGATACGCTGGGCGTAGGTATTGATGTGATGCCCAACGATGATAATATCACGGCGCATACCGAAGTCTTTGATGTACAGACTGCTACAGTTCAAGTAGATTCGGTTCTTGCCAATACAAGTATTTGTTACTTGGGTAGCATAGTCGATCCGGAGATGCGAGTCAAGACGACCTGTGACTTCTTGGCACAATTCCATGTACCTCAAGACTTTAGATTGCCGAATATGAACATCATGGTAAAGGATGAGGCTGGAAAGGTGTTTGCTGATTCTTGTGATATTCGCCTATACTTTGATGAGTATTATGGTGATACACTCACAACCATGAAACTAACGGTGCAGGAACTAGACAAGGCAAATGTGCTTGAAGAATCAAACGTTTACTATACGAATATTGATCCCAAGAAATTTGTCAACCCCAATACAGAGTACAAAAAGACAATCTCGTATGCAGTTAAGGATATGAGTCGTACAGAGGTTGAGAATTCGGGAACATCTTATTACCGTCAGATAGCAGTTAAGATGCCGGCAAAGTATGGTACAGAGTTGCTTCGTCATTATTACGATAACCCAGAGCACTTTAAGAACGCATATCAATTTATCCGTAATGTATGTCCGGGCTTTTATTTTCAAAGTTCGGGAGGAATTGGCTCCATGATTACGAGCAAGTTGATTGGTATGAACGTTTATTTCCGTTATCATACTAAGACTGCCGCTGGTAAGGATACCATTGTGGATGGTATGCAGCGTTTCGGTGCAACTGAGGAGGTTATTCAGTGTAATCGAATTGACAATGAATACCCAGGAAGTTTGACACCTGATAAGTTGGAGCAGAATGGATGTACTTATGTCAAAACACCGACTGGACTCTTTACTGAGATGGTGCTCCCTGTTTCGCAGATAGTAGCAGGCAAACACTATAACGATAGTATCAATCAGGCGAAGATATATATCCGTAAGTTCAACAATCATGTTAATTCGGAATATGCCCTTGCAGCACCGACTTACCTCTTGTTGATTCGTAAGTCTAGGATGAATGAGTTTTTTGAGAAGCATAGTCTTCCCAATAATTCTGATTCTTACTTGAGTACAGAGTATAGTCCGTCGGCTAATGTATATCAGTTTAATAACCTGTCACAACTTGTTACCAATCTGCGTATCGAGCGTGATTTGGGTGCAGGAATTGAATATACAGATGATGAAGCAGCGCGTAATGCTAAGTATGCAGCTTGGGAGGCTAAGCACCCAGACTGGAACAAGGTAATGATTGTTCCGGTAAGCGTGGCTTATACTACGACTACCGACTATTACGGACAGACTATCAAGAAGTTGCGTAGCGTGCGGCATAATCTTGGTCTCACTTCAGCTCGTTTGGAAGGAGGTAAAAACAATGTATTGAAGATGGAAGTTATTTATAGTCGCGTAAATCGATAAAACGTATCAAAGCAGAGGATATTCTCCGTTTTTTTGGAGGGTATCCTCTGTTTTCAAATTGTAATTGATTATGAAAGCAATGATTTTTGCTGCGGGGTTGGGAACGCGTCTCAAACCCTTAACAGATACTATGCCTAAGGCAATGGTACCAGTGGGCGGGCAACCTCTTATCGCACGTACCATCAGGCGTCTTGTTGCTGCCGGTGCTACTGAGATTGTAGTTAACGTACATCATTTTGCAGAGCAAGTAATCAGCTATATCGAGACTGAAGATTGGGGTGTGCCGGTATGTATTTCGGATGAGTGCGAATGTTTACTCGATACAGGAGGAGGCTTACGACGTGCAGCAGCACTTTTTACCCCAACCAATAGTCCTATTCTCATACATAATGTCGATATTCTTTCAAATGCTTGTCTGCAAGAGTTCTATGCTGCTTGTTGTGCTAATGCAGCTACATTGCTTGTCAGCGAACGTACGACGCAGCGTTACTTACTTTTTGACAAGAAAATGCGCTTGTGTGGTTGGACAAATTTAGCTACAGGCGAAGTGCGCAGTCCTTATCCTGATTTGCAGATTGAGCGCATGCAACGCTATGCTTTTTCGGGAATACATGGTTTTTCGCCTTCGCTTTTTCCTATGATGGAAAACTGGCCCGAAAAGTTCTCAATTATGGACTTTTATCTCTCAGTATGTGCACACGTCGAAATCCGTGGTATTGTACAACCCAATCTTCGTTTGCTGGATGTTGGCAAGCAAGATAGCTTGCAAGCGGCTGAGGCCTGGGTAGCACAGCAGGATTATTAGTATTGTTTACAATACCCGTTGGCGGAATTAAATCAAGTAAATTAATACAATAAGAGGTTGTATAT
>Belle_p2__coassemble_3583_pt1 | contig 7659 bp, 7 predicted proteins | sample Belle_p2__metabat2_high_PE_006 | metagenome-assembled genome bin Belle_p2 | reverse complement strand
AGAGGTATTGAGCAATCAGCGACTGAGATTCATATCAGTTTGGATGAAAAGATGATGATATAACAAGGTCGAAGAGGCTGGATTCCATTCATTCAACGTCATCGCCTCTACATTCTATGAGCACTACGAAGAGATACTAAACTTCTACAACAACCGTTCAACTAATGCAATGGCCGAATCTTTCAATGCTAAAATTAAACTTTTCCGTGCTAATCTTAGGGGTGTTGTAGACAAGAAGTATTTTCTTTTTCGCATTGCTAATCTATATGCTTATCCCCACTGATTATCTACTGACCCGAAATATGGGGTAGATGGATGGATACGAAATAATAAATGAAAGCGCTCCGGACAATCTTTTAGAAAGTCCGGAGCGCTTTATTTTAATAATGAAGATGCTAATTTATAAAAGCAATTGTTGAACTGCTTATTTTTTTGAGTAATAGCTGTTTGCACCATAGCCATAACCATAACCATAGCCATAGCCATATCGATAGTTGCCATAGCGGCTGCTTACATAGGTTGTACCATTGAGCAGCAGGGCCATGTGGTTGTAAGTTTGACTGGTGTAGAGTTCGTCAACATCCTTCAAACTGCGGCGATCCATAAGTCCGGCACGAACAACGAAGAGTGAAGTGTCAGCATACTTCTTGACTATGTTGGTATCGGCAACAACATCAATGGGCGGACAGTCAAGGATGATGAAGTCGTATTCCTTGCGGACTTTTTCGAACATGTCGTCAAGGTTCTTGTTCATCAGCAATTCTGCCGGGTTGGGGGGGATGATACCAACGGGAAGTATATCTGCATTTTCGTGAATAGCATTGCGAATAATCATATTCTCAATGTTAGTATCCATACCGCTCAGATAGGATGACAGACCATTTTTAGGACTTCCAAAAATTTTACTTAGAGAGCAATGGCGAAGGTCCATATCAATAGCTAGCACTCGCTTTCCGTTTAAAGCCATTACTTTAGCTAAGTTAGCACTGATGAAACTTTTACCGGATCCTGGGTTGAAACTTGTTAGCATCAGTACCTTCAGATCTTTGTCAGTACTATTAAGGTAGTAGTCGAGTTTGGTACGGAGTAAGCGGAACGATTCGTTCAGCAGATCGCGGTTATTTTCTTCTACGTAAATTTTGCATTCGGCATTGCGTTTATTACGCTGCCACCAGTGTTTCTTTTGGCCAATATTAGGAATTTCAGCCAAGAGGGGAACTTGCATGCCATCAATATCAATACGTCCACGTACAGTATGGTTCATGATTTCGTGTAGATAGAGCAGGCCGACAGGTAAGAATATACCGATGGCAAGTGCAGCCAAGAGAATAACGTTTTTACGAGGCTCAGAGGGTACCGATGAACCCATAGGAGGCTGAATGATGCGCGTATTCCAGGCTATGAAAGTTTTGGAGAGTTCATTCTCTTCACGCTTTTGCAGCAGGTAGATATATAGTGACTCCTTAACTTTCTGCTGTCGTCCAATGGAGAGCAGTTGTTTAACTTGTCGGGGTGCAGCAGCCAACTTCTGGTTGGTTTGCATTTCGTTTTTCTCCCAGCTTTTCAACTGATCCTGCAACTGTGTAATAAGGTTGTCAAGTGAGTGCATGATGGTTGAACGTTGCATGGCCAGTTCGTTATTGAACTTTTGTACAAGTGGAGCCTGCTCATTGCTGTTTTCGAGAACTTCGTTGCGAGCGCTAATTGCATTGTTATATGCTGCAATCATTTGCTCAATGCCAGTGCTGCCAATACCGGTATTGGTAGGTAAATATTGATTTTCTTTGCTGCGGTCGTTTAAGTATTCGCGAATGTAGCGTGCCAGACTTAGCTGATTGTTCAAACTCATTATCTGGTCAGTATTACGGGTACTTTCAGCCATATAAATGCTTGAAGCATTTTCCATATCGGGCAATAGTGTAGAACTTTTATAGTCAGAAATCTGTTGCTCTACATCGCCAAGTTCTTTTGAGAGTGTATTCAGTCGGTCCGTAATGAATTCGTAGGTTGTTTCGGCCACACGGTTGCGGTCCTTGAGCCATTGTTCATTGTAGACATCTACAATTTTGAGTATCAGGTTATCAGCTCGTAACTTGCTTTCATCTGTCATAGTAAGATTAAGAATAGACGACTCTTTGTTGGCAAGTGTTACGTTGAAGCGACTCTTATACATGCTGCTCACGGCAGCTAAAGGAAGTTTTTGAACCTGAATTTCTTGTTCGATAAACGATTTATTCCAATGCTCGGTAGCTTGTATAATAATAGTACCTGCGGGAGTTTTGACCAAATCGCCTATTTTAACAGTCATTTTTTTGCTGTCGGGTTCGCCATTGGGTTTAACAAAGTCCCAAAGAACGGCAGTCTTGTTCTTGGCCAATTTCATCTTGAATGATGCAAAAGTTTCATCCGGACTTTGCGGCATCAGCAATTTAATTGGAGCATTATCGTAAAGGGGGATGGTATGAAGTCCATTTTCAATGGTCATTTGCACATTCAAGTGCAATCGCTTTACAGCTTCTTCAATAACGATGGGAGCGGTAAGCGTTAAGATTTCGTTGTTGATGTTGGTATTTGAACCAATCAAGCCCATTTCTTGAAACTCTTTGGCCATTTCGTTGGCGTTACCCCCTTTATCATCCTTAATAAGGAGCATGCTGCTTCGGGTGTACGTGGGTGTAGTACGCATTACCATAAAAACAGCAATGCCAACAGCAAGGAGTGCAGACAGCAGAATCCAAGCCCAATGTGCCAGTATAATTCTGCCAAAATCTTCTAAATTGAACCCTTCTTCTTCGGGTTCCTGAAAAGTGTTCACAGGTTTCTCAGTCATTTTTTTCGCATTTTATTTGCTGCCTTGGCCGGCAACTTGTGCAATTATATCTTTTAGTTATATTTACTTTTAGAGTGGTATGGTAGGTAAAATGGTTTGTATCTAAAGCCTAGCTTCATAGGCCACTTGTTATAACGTGAATTTCAGTGGGCTCAAGTCTAACCACATAGTGCCTGCACGTTTAAAAACTTTTTCAGACCATTTATAAAACAACGGGTTCCGAGGTAACTCTGAAACCTTTAGATTAGTTTTCTTCTCTCGTAAACAGTTGCTCTACTTTGCCATCACTTTATAATGCAGCAAAGATACAATTTAACTCTTGTATAAAAAAGGAAGTAATCAATAAATTACAAGTTTGTGTTGTTTTTGGGCCTTGGGATTCTTCAATAGTGCGCATTTAGTAGTCGATAATTCTGAAAATAGATTATTACTGTTATTTTGTATTGGTTCTGCTTGGAGTCTCCATTAGATATGTATATATTTGCCGCATGCACTAATGTACATTCTTCAAAATGTAGTTCTCCTCATTTATTCGTAAAACTTAAAATAAGAAGGATATGAAATGTAAATTTATTTTAGCTGTATCTTTTCTAGCTTTAGCACTTGTATCTTGCGGAAATTCCCAAAAGCAAGCAGAAACACAAGTGGCTGCTACGGGGCAGCAAACAGCAGTTGCTGATTATTGTGGAACTTATCAAGGTGTACTCCCTTGTGCCGACTGTGAAGGCATAAAGACAACACTTGTGATTCGTAACGATTGTACTTACGATTTAAAAAGTGAGTATCTTGGTAAAGATGAAGGTGTATTCGAGACGAGTGGCGTATATAATATGAAACAAAGCGACTTGATTGAACTTGTAACCCCATCGTCAGGTGCAAAAACTTATTACAAGATAAGTAAAAATACCTTATTGAGGACAGATAGTATAGGTCAGAATTACTTGGGCGATACTGCTGAATATTATAAATTGACCAAGAAATAGAATCTTGACTTTATGATGTCTGTGTTGTCAGAATCGAGGGTGCAATGTTGTAATCGGTTTGCAATGCGACAATAAGAATCTCGTGGCTAATTATATTTATCCTTTAGCCGGCTATTTCAATTGTTATTAGTGATAGTCCAAGTATAAATAGTTGTTTGTACTTGAACTACCACTTATTTTATACAATAAACTATTTAAGTTTCTGTTATTCTAGGAGAGTCATAACGCAGGTCTCATTCATATATTACTACACTTCATCTTCGCTGCTACCAGCATTACCTGTAGTATCTTGATTTTTGTCGCGTGTAATGTTGGGAGCACTTCCATCAAGAGGAATAGCTATGTTAAAAGCTGGTCCTTCTTCGATACCAACTAAACCTATTTGAGCACCTAGTCGAATACATTTGCTATCGCTCTTCTCCATATCGTAGGCCATACCCAAGAGAATGGTTCCTGTGCGCTCGCTGTCTAAAAGATAGTTCTCAAAATCGGCTTTTGTATAGCTTTTAGAAAAGAAAGCTGAACCATTACACGTAATTACTACTTCTGCTTGATTGTCGTAAAACTTATTGCCCATTTCATCGGTTATGGCCGGCTGATGCTTATTTGAATGTCGCGTAATGGTTATTTTGTAAACATTCTGTCCTAGTTTGGCCGTATAGGTGTTTTTTAAATCTCCATCAGCATAAGGCTCTTGCTCCTTAGCTGTGTTTTCAGTCTGAGCACCAGGTTCGGTCTGGGTGTTTCCCTTATTGTTTTGGCAGGCAGTCAAACCAATGGTCAAGGCTATAATTGCTACTGTTGGAAATCCTTTTTTCATATCAGATAATTGAAAACATATGTTTATGATGCTACAAAATAACAAAAACTTCAACAAACGGACAAGAAAACAGAGGAAAGAGTAGAGACTGATAGTTGTTTTTCGTTATATTCGCTGCATGAAACATATTATATTCCCACATAAAGCTATTATTTTGCTGCTATCTGTTGTATTGCTTGTTTTGCAAGCATCTTTTGTTTCGTGCAATAAGCCTACAGATAATAGTTCTGTTACAACTTCTGCAGCAAAGATTCATGTAGATACTACCGCACGCATTGTGATGGAGGTTAGTCGGAGTGCAAGGCTCTATACAACAGAGTATAAAATACATAAAGTTGTAACCTATACTGACAATCCCACAGTAGAAGGTAAGGTTGTTGGTATTCCGGTAAAGATGCCTACACGCCTGGGCGACCGTAAAGTTGCTATTCCAATTGATGTTACTCTAAAGGCATATATAGATTTCAATAACTTTAGCCCTGAGAATGTAAAGCGTGCAGACAGTACAGTGGTGATAACCTTACCAGATCCGCAAATCATTGCTACAGCAACGAGGATTGATAATACCGGAACCCGTCAGTACATAGATTTAGCTCGCTCACGCTATACTGATGCAGAAATAACGGCATTAGCCAGTCAAGGTACTGATAGTATAATGAGCCACATTTCGCAATTTGGCATAGTAGCTCAGGCTGAACGTAGTGCTGCAACCATTCTTGTACCTATTCTTCGGCGTATGGGATATAAAGATACTAATATTAGTATTCGTTTTAGAAAAAACTATACTGATAGCGAACTGATACGTATGATTCAAAAACAATAGATATCATGACAGAAAAATCAAAAAGTAAGTCTGTAGGTATGTGGAATATAATTAAGTTTCCGACAAAACTTATACGCTATTGGTGGGTGATTATAGCTGTAGTGCTGGTGGTTGGGTTAGCTTTTATTTATAAAGGTTTTCAAGAAAACCCACCAGTTCAGTTGAAGGTTGTTCGGAATACAAGTATAGATATCTCGCCCGAGGAGATACGTTCAATTCGTGATATTGGTCAGTGGGAATTTCTTTCAGTCAGTACCGAAGAGTTGATAGAGTGGCATCGTCATCGTACCTTCGGAAACGACCATCTAGTGCGCATTTATTCAGGTACGCTGCGCATAGGTATTGATATGGACGATATAAAGGGAGAATGGTTTACTTCATTACCCGATTCAACAGCGCATTTAAAATTACCGGCAGTTAAACTTTTGGATAATCAATTTATAGATGAAACGCGCACCCGTTCGTTTTATCAAAAAGGAACGATACCTTCAGCAGTTCTTGATGAACTTTATGAAAAGGCGCGGGTAGCTATGATTAAACGCTGCATAACTAAACAAAACCTTAATTTGGCAGATAAACAAGCGCGTGAACACTTTACTCGAATTTTTAAGTCGCTTGGATTTAAGAAAGTTGAGATAGAAATGCCGCATCCACAAGTAGCACGTTAACCGAGATAACTGAAAATATCTTTTTACTATGGAACGTTTATTTGCCTTATTATTATTATCGTTCTTGTTTTGCGCATGTAACGAAGATTCGACCATTGATATTCCTTCTCAAACCGATTCTACAAACCGAACGGTGCTAGTTTATATGGCAGCTCAAAATTCGTTGGGTAAGCATGGAAATCATCGAACTGATTCGGCTGAAATAATGAGTGGTCGTGAATTTATGAATACAGGACAAGAACTCTTGATGCTGATAGATGATGATATGCCCCCCCGATTGTATAGAGTAAATAATCAGACTATAAAGCCACAGTTGCTCAAACGGTGGAGTGATGACCCGAGTTCTACTGACCCACACTTTATGAGCGAGGTATTGAGTTTGACGCGACAATATGCACCAGCTGAAGAATACGGTCTGGTATTATGGTCACATGCTGATGGATGGATACCTTCATGTCCTGACGATGATTTAGCCGGTGATTGGGAACAATATGGCTTGCATCTAAAACCTTTCTCATTTGGGGTAGATAGTGGCCCAAATGGTCACATGAGCGACAAAGGAGAACAAATGGAAGTGGGCGAATTGGCGCAGGCCATGAACGAAGTAGGTTTTCATAGCAAGTATGTTTTTTTTGATGCTTGTTTGATGCAAAATATTGAGGTGGCCTATGCATTGCGTCGAGTAACTGACTATGTAGTGGCATCGCCAATAGCAACACCAGCAGCAGGGGCATATTATAAACACCTACTTCGGAATGGACTTTTTAGTAACAATCCGACAGATATAGCCCGAACATATCTGGAAGATGTTAGGCGTCCGGAATTAGAGGGCGATTATAGTGATTTTGGGTTGTGTATATCATGTATCCAAACAGACAGACTTGAATATTTAGCTCAAGTGCTTAGGCAAGCTTTGCCTTATTCAACTTTGGCAAATGGTAATTCACCCAAGATGCAATTTACTCAGGAGGTTGATGGTAAACCAGAAACTGTTAATGTGCTAAATTATCAGGCATACAGTATTTTTTATAGCTATCGTCCGCACAATTACGATGCCTTGCAGGCCTTACGCTGTGTGCTTCCATCAGATAGGTATGCTGAGATAAAGTTGGCTTTAGACAACGTTGTTACATACTATGGAGCTACTTCAAAGTTTTGGATAGGACCTAGTGCTTTTATCTTTCAATCTGTTCCTACACAAACTGGCGATTACCGCGCGGTGAGTATGTTTATTCCACAGGATGTATATTCGCAACACGTTTTTGACACTACTTGCGGCGACCTTAATGTTTGTTTTCGTAAAACCGAATGGTATCGTGATGCTGGCTTTAATGCTATAGGTTGGTAGTTCGTCATCCCTTTAAAATCCATTTTTGCGAGATATTGTTCATGTACAGTATCTCGCATATTTTTTGATTATTGTTGTCCGGTAAACATGTTTACTGGCAGCAATTCTGAGTGATTTTAGTCAATGTTGTCATAAACGATTTATAGGTACGATGAATATGAGGTTGTTATAGATAACAACCCCTTCA
>Belle_p2__coassemble_3220_pt1 | contig 8859 bp, 7 predicted proteins | sample Belle_p2__metabat2_high_PE_006 | metagenome-assembled genome bin Belle_p2 | reverse complement strand
AACTCCCGAAAGTTGGCTTTCGGATTTGCTTCTCCGCTCACCTTTCACTAACTTTGGATGCTGATGAAACTAAAAACATATTTAACAACCTGGCTGTGGACTGCCATTTTGATGTACTTCCTCTACGATGTGGTATGGCTTCTGGCCGATCCCGAAGAATTCAACCTCTTGCTCGAAGAGGGCGGCACCATTCTGTGGGTCGACCTCTGCTATTGCTTTCTGTTTGCCTACTACAACCTCAGCTTCGGCAATCAGCTTTTCAGGAGTGCCCTCCTGAAAAGGTTCGAGCGAAAGAAAGTATTGGTCATCAGTTTGATTTTCCTTTTGGCCAATACCTTTATGGCCTTTGCGGTTGAAAATTTTTTAGACGTGGCTTTGCTCGACATTTCCGACCGCGAAGTTTGGGGCAATGCCTATCTCATGGGGTTGATATCGACCGTGCAGTCGCTCATTGTGGCCGTTGAGTATTATTACAAGGAGTCGGAGCAGAAATATGCCGAGAACCGCCGGCTCGAGATGCAGTTGCTCAAGACGCAGATGAACCCCCATTTCGTGTTCAACAGCTTGAGCATTCTGGCTGGCCTCATCAGCATCGACCCCCGGCGGGCGGAGGATTATGTCATCCGCTTCTCGCGCATTTACCGCCACATCCTGAAACATATCGAAAGCGATATCGTGTCGCTCAGCGAGGCCTTCAGTTGGCTGGACGATTACATGGCCCTGCTGCAGTTGCGCTACAATCACATAGCACTGATGGTTGAACCTATGGAGCGCCCCGCCAACGAGTACATTCTGTCGCAGAGTTTGCAGGTGTTGGTCGAGAATGCTGTGAAGCACAATGCGCTGAACCGCAACGAGCCACTCACCATTACCATCTGCCGCCAGAACGACCTGCTTGTGGTGCGCAACAATTTGATTGCTCCTACCTGCCAAGTGGAGCAGTCCATCCCTTCGCACAAGTTGGGCCTGGACAACCTGGCTAAGCGGTATCTCATCAAGTTCGGCAAAGAAATCAGAATCGAAAAGACGTCCGATACCTTCTCTGTGTATTTACCCATCGTAAAGCAAAACATCGTAAAATGAAAAAAGTATTGATTATCGAAGATGAGCGTATCAGTGCCCTCCGGCTGGCCAAACTTATTCGCGAGATAGACGATACTCTGGAGGTGGAGGGCCCCCTGACCAGTGTGGCCGAGGTGGTTGACTACCTGCGCGGGCACAACGATTACGATCTTGTGTTTGCCGACATCCGGCTCTCCGACGGCGATGTGTTTACAGCCTTTCAGGAGGTAATGCCCGCGTCATTTGTTATTTTTACTACGGCCTACGACGAGTATGCCATGCAAGCCATCAAGAGCCACGGCATCGACTACCTGCTCAAACCCATTGACGAGAAGGAACTCCGGCAGGCCATGCACAAGGTGTCCTTGGGTACCCATGCAAACACGGTGCAGGTGCAGCAGGTGGTAAGTGGCATTGTGCGCTATAAGGAGCGGCTCGTGGTGTACAAGGGCGATGAAATTATTCCGTTGCAGGTGTCGGATATTCTTTATTTTTACAAAGATAGCCGAGGCCTGAGTTGCACCACCACGCAAGGCGAGCAGTACCGCCTGAGCAGCACCATGCAGGAGCTGGAGGAGCAACTCAATCCCGATAAGTTCTTCCGCTTGAACCGCCAGTACCTCATTCACATCCGGGCTCTACAGCGCATCACCCCCTTCTTCAATGCCAAACTTAAGGTGCAGCTGCTCCATTGCAGCGACGACGAAATATTTGTGAGCAAAGAGCGGGTAACCCTGTTCAAGTTATGGCTGGAACAATAAGGAGCGCCCCCGCGCATTTACGGCTGCAAGTAGCAGCACTCCCAACGGCCTCCAGGCGGTAGCCGTTCGCCGCTGTTAGCCTTAGGGCGCAACCTGTTTGCCTGAAATGGCCGGTGCGTAAAAAATAACAGGCAAGGTGATTCAGGGCGCCCCTGTGGCACTCTGAATCACCTTGCCTGTTGCGTTGCCGTATGGCTATGGGCAATTGGCTAATGGCAGTTTGGCAGTTCGGGGCTGCGTGCAAGCATTAATCTTTCATATTCTTGATGGTTTCGATATACGTTTTTCCCGAAAAGTAGGCAGAATTCTATATAAATGAATAAAGTTTCCCAATACCCTTTTTTGGATGGGAAACTTTATTCATGTTAATGAGCAAAAGATTGTAGCTGCTTTTTTATTATAAGTTTATTTCGTTGGCTGTTATTACATTGGTTGTCATAGTTCCCTCAGTAATTTCGGCTTCGCCTCCTTTAATGGCAAGACAACCTAAGCAAGGCCAGCAAAATATGCCAAGTCCTATACCAAGCCCTAAGGCTGTGCCTTTTTTATTGCGTCCTTCTTTATAAATACTGCCACCGCGCAGATTGACTATCTCACCATTTGTGGCTGTAGTTGATATAAAGTCAAGGGTTATTTTACCGGGTTTTCCCACTCCTTTCCTTTGGGTTGTGCTGAGTTGGGTAGTTACAGGGGTTCCAGCTTTGATGAAGACAATTCCGTTGAGTTTAACGTCTTGTGAAACAACAACTGATGCAGATTTGTCGGAGTCTTTAATTGTTTGAATAACTTTTAATGGAACGGTAGAACCGACGGGTAACACACTTTGAGCCACAGCCATAGAAAACGAACAGCTTGTAAAAAGGCATAATAGTAACTTCTTCATTTGAAATATTATTTGAATGTTTGTATAAAGAGCATTTTCAATTTTATATGCTATTGTAGAATCGTAAACAAATTCGTCGCAAACATAGCTAATTTTTCAATATAATCAAAATGGGGGGGTAATATATGTTAAACGTAAATTATTTCTATAATTTAGGACGCTTATTCTGCATTATGCAAAGGAGTATCGGCAGAGAGTATATGGTAAACCATCAAAGCCGCCGGAAGTGTACACTTCCGGCGGCTTTGATAGTAAAAGAAAAATAAAAGTTGTTTTACGACAGGCAGTTGGTTAATATCTGGTAGACGTCCTCCTCGTTCAGCGGAGCAAAAATCTGCGGATTGTCCAGTCCTTCGTTTACGGCTATGTGGTGAGCAATTTCGTGCAGGCGGCTCTCGTCAATGCCCACCTCACCCAGTGTCATAGGCATGTGCATCTCGTCCTTGAAAAAGGCGTATGTGCGTTCAATGGTTTGTTGGGCAATGGCATAAGCCTCCTGGTTAGCAGGAATGCCGTAAACATTGACACCGAATTTAACAAAGCGGTCGATGGTGCGGTCGTTCAGAATATGTTTCATCCAGCGTGGAGTAACAATAGCCAGTCCCTCACCGTGTGTAATGTCGTAGAAGGCCGACAAGGCATGTTCAATGCCGTGCATGGGCCATCCCGAGGCTCCCGCTCCCAGATTCAGCAGTCCGTTGCAGCCAAAGGTGCAGGCCAGCATCAGTTCGGCGCGTGCCTCATAGTTGTTGGGCGATTGCAGGGCAAGGGGGCCAAACTTCATGAGCGACTTGAGCAGCGACTCGCAAAAACCGTCGATAACCGAGTTGGCCGGAGCCACAAAATACTGTTCCATCACATGGTTAAAGGCATCGGCCACTCCGGCTGCCGTGTGTTTGGCATTGACCGTAAAGGTATAAGTGGGGTCGAGGAAGGAGCAAACCGGAAAGAGCAGCGGGTGCAGATAGGCCACCTTATCGTTGGTTTCGGTGCGCGAAATCACACCCCCGCAGTCGTATTCGCTGCCGGTAGCTGCCAGTGTCAGAATGTCGACAATAGGCAGTGCATCCTTGGTAGGCACCTTGTAAGTAATCAGGTCCCAGGCATCGCCCTCGTATTTGGCAGCCGCAGCAATAGCCTTGCAGCAGTCGAGCACCGAGCCGCCTCCCACCGACAGAATCACCTCAATGCCCTGCTCCTTGCAGATGCGAGCCCCTTCAATCACACTGGGGTTGTACTTCGGGTTCGGTTCAATGCCGCTCAATTCGTATATTTCGAAATCCTTGAGCAGTTCCTTCACCTTGTCGTAAAGTCCGATACGTTTGATGCTTCCGCCGCCGTAGGCCAGCAGCACTTTTCGTCCAATGGGTTGCATCACTTCGGGCAACTGTTCCACCACGCCTTGGCCAAAAATCAGTCGGGTCGGCGTATGATAATCAAAATTCAGCATAGGTCAGCCATCATTTATGTTCAACATTTTTCGGACATCATGTCCATTGGCAAAGATAGTGAAAGGCGAGCGGAGTGGCAAGCCTGAAAACGTAGTTTTCAAAGGATTCCACTCCCGAGCCGCCTCCTATCTTATGTAAAGATAGTGAAAGGCGAGCGGAGTGGCAAATCCGAAAGTTTGCTTTTAAGGATATGATACGGCGCAAAGCCCTTCAACTCCCGTTCTTACCGCTTGCTGCACAGCGTAATAGCCAACGAGCAGAGTGTCAGTGCCATGCCGACGGCAGTAACCCCCATCCATTCCGCCTGTTCCCAGCAAGTGCCGGCCAGCAATGTGCCCAGCGAGCCACCGGCAAAGTAGGTAGTCATGAAGATGGTATTGACACGGTTTGAGGCCGAAGGGCACAGTTCAAAGATACTGGTCTGGTTGCTGAGCTGGATGCACTGCATGCCAATATCAATGAGCAGCACACCGGCCACGAGGCCCGCGTAGCTGTTGCCACCGGCCGAAACACAAATCCAGGCCAGCAGTATTAAGGCACATCCCACAAGGTTAAAGCGCCTGACACCCACTTTTTTTACATACTTGCCCACCGTTGAGGCTGTCAGCGCACCGGCAATGCCGCAAAGCCCCAAGTAGCCCACCACGTCGCTGCCGGCATAAAATGGTGCCCCCGCCATTTTAAAAGCCAGACACGACCACAAGGCCAGGAACGACCCGAAGGCCAACCCCGAACGCAGCGCATAAACCCGCAGTGCCGGATAGTTGCGCACCAGGGAAAAAAGCGACCCCATGAGCTGACTGTACCTTCCGCTGAAGGTGGGACGTATATCGGGCAATACCCTGAGCACCACTACCGCGCACACCACCATCAGGCCGGCAGCTATGTAGTACATGGCCCGCCAGCCCAGCACCTCGCCCATAAAGCCGCTCACTACGCGCGAGGCCAGTATGCCCGTGAGCAAACCCGAAATAACGATGCCCACATTTCGCCCCTTATGCTCCGGTCGCGAAAACTGCGAGGCTATCGGCACAAATATCTGGGGTATCATCGAGCAGATGCCGGTCAGGAGCGAGGCTGCCCATATCAGGTAGATGCTTGTGGCCGAGGCAATGGTGAGCAGGGCAATGACCAAAAGCCCAAAGTTGGTCAGAATAATGCGCTTGCGCCGGTAAAGGTCGCCTAAGGGCACGATAAACAGCAGGCCGAGTGCATAGCCCATTTGGGTAATCATGGCCATGAGGTTGGTTTGAAACTCCGATACCCCCAGGTCGCCGCTAATCAGGCCGAGCAAAGGCTGGTTGTAATAAAGGTTGGCCACCGAAGCACCTGCCACAATGGCGAGTGTCCACAAAATTGAGGCCGGAAGCCCTTGGTTTTCGCGTAAAACTGATTTCATTGCGTGTGTTGTTTGCTGTATTTTGCAGATATTGCTGACAGGCAGCCCCCATCATCCTTCTGACCACGGTGCACACCGGATTGCCGGGGCGTTCCACCCTTGCATGAAAGGCTAAGGACTGCCGTAGCACATACAAAGTTAAGCATTCCCTTACTAAAAAGCCCCGTACAGCTTGGTTAAATACCGCTTGCCGTTTGCTTGAAGCGAGCGTCGGGGGGGATAAAAATCGGCCTCCGGTGTAAATATTGCTTCCCGAAATCCAAGAGGGGGTGTTGAATTTTTTAAGGCAGTTCACAAAAATCCGTAAGTCCTTATTGTTTTTCGATGAGGTATCCCCCGTGTGATGTGCCTGATTTTGCTTTGTCATACTTTGCAGCCATCTTCTTCTTGGGGCATCCGGCAACCCTCATACCGACAGCAGCTGTTTAAAGGGTATGCTGCTTGGGCCTATTGTCCGTTAGTCAATTTTTTATTATCAGATTTTTGCCTGTTATCTCCAAAATAACATTTTGTAAAAAAAACACAAGTAAAAGTATGGAATATCTAAATTAAGGCGTATATTTGCAACATGAATAATGATAGGTGTGGCTATTTTGTAGTGATATGCTATTCAGTAGCTGCTTGTTCACCATGTTTAACCTCTCAAGGCCGTGTACAGCGTTGTGAGAAAGTAGTTATTCCTTAACAATTAAAATTTACGAACTATGAAAAAGTTAAGTTTTTTGATGCTGCTGTGCTGTTCGTTGTGGGCTGCTGTAAGTATGGCGCAAAACGATCAGAAGCCGCGCTATACGAGTTTTGAGGAAGGGAGAATTTTGTCAAGATGGAGCGGTTATTCCAATTACCCAACGATTAGTTATGTGGATTCAATTGGCGGTGATACCATTGTACAAGGTAAAACCTATAAAAAAGTGTGGAGTTGGTCGAATGCCGCGTTGATATGGCCTGACGACCCTAAGTATAAGGACGGAATAAAGAAAACAGTTCGGCACATGGTGCGCGAGGAGGGTAGTCGCATTTACTATCGTTATCACGCAAAGAATACCGAATATTTAGTCTTCGATTATAATTGGGTGCCCCGCGATACGATAGTTTTTGAAAATATTGGACATGCAGGTCGTACGGATACCACCTTCCTTACCGGTTATATTTATGATGTGCAAACCTTGAAGCAGCGTTTTCCCGGAAGTGTATTCACCAATTTAGATGATGCCCGTACTTACGATATTCATGGAGCGTTATTATTTCCAGAATATAATCCACCCTATTATTTTCGGCATGCTCTTTACTTTATAGAGGGTATCGGTTTGATGGACGAAGGGTTTAACTTAGATCAGTTTACAGCGTTTGATATCTTTGCTGTTGGGGGCGTTCCTTCACCTCATGGCTATAACTACATCCGTTCGGGCAATGGCACCGTGTATGTTGACAAGGGCTATGGTCTGTATTACCCCCAGGAACCCATTCGTACCGCCATCGGCGAAGTGGAAGCTTCGCCCATCCTCAAGCCCGACGGACCGATTTATGACCTGAACGGCCGCCGCCTGTCCACCGTGCCTGACAAGGGCCTCTACATCCGGAACGGACAGCTGAAAGTAGCGCGGTAAGAATGTACATTTCGTTCGGGCTTGAGAGCATGTGTGTATGCCTCTCAAGGCCGTGTACAGCGTTGTGAGAAAGTAGTGATTAAGTAAACGTATAAAACGAAGAGTCTTATGAAAGCTAATTTGTTTTTTATCCGAAGTTTGGTTAGCTTCGTTCTGGTGGCTCTTGCAACAGTTGCAAAGGGTCAGTCGGTTGATGAGCCTCTGCCTCGTAGGCCTACCTACGAAGAAGGCAAAACCGTGTCGGTAGTGTCTGCCTCCGTCTATTCACCGAACGACGGGCCATCGCAAACAGTACGTATAACGTGTTTGATTGAGGTGAAGGGAGACACTGTGATAGACGGTAAAACGTATAAAAAGGTGTGGGGTTGGAACAATAGTGAAGAGGTGTGGCCGGAATTCGACTACTGGAAAGGTTCAATGACTAAAAAGCTGTACTTTATGGCTCGCGAAGAAGGTAGTAAAATTTTTGCGCGGGCACTAAAGGATGAGCATGAAATGTTGGTGTTTGATTATGCCTGGCGGCAGAATGAGGTGTTCACCTTCGAAAACTTTTACTATCAAGAGGATGGGGTAAATGAATCAGGGGATGAGGTAATCAGTCCTTGCGAAGGTATGGTCTCGTCGATTGCAATGGCTAGGGGCGAAGAAAATGCCCAAACAGGCTGGATGCGTCCCGATGGTATGCGAACTTATTACTTCACTACCACCAAGCCAATGGATTATTCAGATGATCCGCTTCTGCCCAATTTCTATGAAGGGATAGGCTATGCAGGGGAAATAACGCCTTGGAATAATTTGGTCTTTCCTCCTCCTACCGGATTGGAGTGGTCTTACCTGAACTATGCGCAGGCGGGCGACGGTACCGTGTATTATGATGGTGGTCATGGACTTTATTTTCCGCAGGAGCCTGTGATTACCGGAATCGAACAGGTTGAGACGAATCCGACAAACACAAAGGGTAGTCTTTATGACTTGAACGGGCGGAGACTTTCCGAAATTCCTCAATCCGGAGTGTATATTCAAGATGGCAGGGTCAAGATAGCCGGAAAATAGGACGGAGGATGCCTGTTCCCTTTGCTTCTTATTAAGCGAAAAAGTTTTTGTAATTGTATGGCTGCAACTTCTCGTGATGCGCTCCCCGATTTATGCCTTATCGGTTTCCGGCAGTTTAACCTCTCAAGGCCGTGTGCAGCGTTGTGAGAAAGTAGTTATTCCTTAACAATTAAAATTTACGAACTATGAAAAAGTTAAGTTTTTTGATGCTGCTGTGCTGTTCGTTGTGGGCTGCTGTAAGTATGGCGCAAAACGATCAGAAGCCGCGCTATACGAGTTTTGAGGAAGGGAGAATTTATTCGCAATGGATAGATAATAGATATAAATATACTCCCGACACCTCGCCGATTTATATCACCTATGTAGATTCGGTAGGAGGCGACACGATTGTCGATAATAAACTGTATAAAAAGGTGTGGTCTTGGACAAACCATTGTAAGGTATATCCGGATAAGTTTGCCGATGAACCGGATATTGTAAAAAAAGTGCGTTGTCTGGTACGTGAAACTGATGGCAAGATTTATTATCGTAAGATTCATAACAATTTCGAACAATTGATTTTCGATTATGCGTGGGTGCCCGGCGACACAATGGTTTACGAGCATTTGGGAGAAGCATCAGGAAGACCTGATGCACACCCGGG
>Belle_p2__coassemble_3008_pt1 | contig 9830 bp, 9 predicted proteins | sample Belle_p2__metabat2_high_PE_006 | metagenome-assembled genome bin Belle_p2 | reverse complement strand
ATACTTTTGCACTGTTTTTCATGGTATTAGATTTAAGGTTAGTAAAAGATTGGTTGTCGGGAGACAATCAATTTTTTTTGTACCTGCTGCTCAGTTTCCTAAGTGTTCAGGATTTGCCTTATGACTTCTAAGGTGTATTTTCCGGATAGCCTAGCTGCGCGAACATTGTATATCTTTCTATGTGTGGGACTCTTGGGGCACTTTTTTAACCCCCGTGAATTTAAAATGTATGGACAATACATCATTGATACCTGCATGGTTGTACCCTCAAATCTGATGATGTAGATTTTTTTACACGATGTGTGTATCGTTTTACATACCTTCTACTTATTTATTGGCTATCCGCACGGATTAAAATGATTATATCAGCTATTGCTACTGGTATATGTTGTAGTTATTCAGCCACTATTGGGCATTGATAAGTGCTGTGTGCTGCTATTCGCTAAGTCTAAGTGCTCGGAGCCTTTAAGGGCTTGATAGCAGATGCAAGAGGCTGGGGGAGGGAGCACTGTTTCAGAAAAAGAATTATTACAACAATAGGAGGTCACACCTGTCAGCAGGTGTGACCTCCTATGCCATCTTGACCCTATGAACAGGGTTGCTGTAGGTGTTGGCTCATAATCGGGGTATATGCGCAATCAGAAGGGTACGTTGCCCGGAGCACTTGGTGGAAAAGGAGCATCGGGAAAATCGGGTGGAAAGGCTGCATCAATACCCGGAGGCGGCGGAAGCTGGTCGGTCCCCGATATTTGTGAACTGATGATGGTAGAATCGGAAGGTTGCGTTGCCGTACTGCCCTTTTCGCCCGGAAGATTACTGCCTACGCTGTCTTCCTCAGGATTTTGAAAACGTGCATACTCGCCGCGGAAGGTGAGTAGAACGTTTCCAACTGCACCATTACGATGTTTGGCAATAATAATTTCGGCCTTGCCGCGCAAGTCGCGACCCGCTTCGTCCTGCAATATCTTATAATACTCCGGACGGTGAATAAAGAGCACCATATCGGCATCCTGCTCAATGGCACCCGACTCGCGGAGGTCGGAAAGTTGAGGACGCTTATCAGATCCCTCGCGGTTCTCCACACCACGATTTAGCTGCGAGAGTGCGAGGATGGGAATGTTGAGTTCTTTGGCTAAACCCTTAAGCGAACGCGAAATGGTTGAAACCTCTTCCTGACGGCTGCCAAAATTCATGCCCGAGGCATTCATGAGCTGCAGGTAGTCAATCATCAGTACTCGTACACCATGCTCGCGCACCAGTCGGCGTGCTTTGGTGCGCAGTTCGAAAACCGAGAGCGAGGGTGTATCGTCTACATAGAGCGGGGCACCCACTAGCTGCTTGATGCGGTAGTCAAGCTGACTCCATTCGTAAGGCTTGAGCTGACCGCTCTTGATGGTTTCACCCTTGATTTCGCAAACATTGACTATCAGACGGTTAACAAGCTGCACGTTCGACATTTCCAACGAAAACATGGCTACAGGTATTTGTTGGTCAACTGCCATGTTTTTGGCCATACTTAGCGCAAAGGCTGTTTTACCCATTGCCGGACGGGCTGCAAGAATCACAAGGTCGGAGTTTTGCCAACCTGAAGTAATTTTGTCGAGCGAATGGAACCCTGAGGCAATACCGCTCATACCATCAGTACGGGCAGCTGCCTTTTGCAACATGTCGTAGGCTTCGCGAATAACGGGGTCGATTTGCGTATAGTCCTTCTTCATGTTGGTTTGCGACAACTCAAAGAGTTTGCCTTCGGCCTCTTGCATCAGTACGTCAATGTCTTGTGTAGCATCGAAGGCCTTGGTCTGTATGTTGCTAGTATACGAAATCAGTTCGCGGGCCGTGGCCTTTTGAGCTATGACGCGGGCATGATATTCAATATGAGCCGACGAAGCCACCATACCGCTAAGCTGCGTGATGTAAAAGGGGCCTCCCACCTCGTCGAGTTTGTTAGTACTACGTAACTGCTCAGCAACAGTAAGAATGTCTACGGGTTTTTCCTCAATATTCAGCCTGCGTATGGCTTCATAGATAATTTGGTGTCGTTTGTCATAAAAACTTTCGGGGCGAAGTATTTCGCTAACTTGGTAGTAGGCATCTTTCTCAATCATAAGAGCACCTAGCACAGCCTGTTCCAGTTCGGTGGCTTGGGGTTGCAGATGTCCGTAGTTATCGGTTTCGGGTGCTTGTTGTCGGGGCTGCTTGGATGTATATCGGCGGGAAGTTCCGCCTTCGTTGTTAAAGGTTGGCATAATGAGAAAGGAGGTGTAGATAGTTGTTGAGGTTGCGTTGGCTGTAGAATGGCTTAACCTTAAGGGCGTTAGTCTAAAGGTTTGTTTTTCTTGCTGCCGTGCTCGTTGTTGTTGGGGTGTTGGTAGCAGCCCATGTCGGGTTTGGAGCCGCGGCTGCGTCCTTTTGCATCGTTAGGATAGGTAGCGGCTGTAACTGTGGCATCGGCATGGCCAATGGCTTTGGAGTGCGGCGAAAGTTCGAAACTGAAAGTCAGCGCTTCGAGGTCGGGTTTGGGTACGAAATTTTCATCGCGGGTTACGAGTGTATCCCCCTCGGACGTTGTACCATCGTTGTAGTCCCAATAGCAATTCCGCATTTTTGCATCTTCCTTCTCAGGGCGCGGGGTATTAATGAGGCAGTGGCTGAAGGTGTAGTTAAAGGCATCGTGCTCGTGCTCAGCGTTTCGTCCGCCCATCAGTTCATCGCTGCTATAACCGGTAATGATGCTGTTGACCACCTCTAAACGCTTGAGGGGCATGCGGATTGAACCATCGTAGTTCCTAAAGTTGAGTGCTGTGCCGTTTCCACCACTAAATATATAGAAGCGTGCAATGGTACAGTGCACTATTTGTACATCGCCACCAGTTACCTGCACGCAGTTGCCGCCAGCATTGGTCAACTGGCAGTTGCCAATGTAGGCATTGGCCATGCGCAGGTCGAGACCGTGGTTTTGAGTATTGTGAATAATTGAGTTTTCGAGGCGGAGCTTTTCGCGGCCGATGTCGGAAGAATCGGCACGTAAGCCCCAATTGCTGCTGTGTATGTCGGCATGGTTAATGTAGTTGCCGTACGAGGATTTTGTCAGTACGATGCCTCCCCATTGTCCCGGGATGCGGTCGTAGGGTTGCCCGTCGAACATGTACCCCATGCGGTCGCCCCGGAGCATGACGGGCGATTCGGCCGTTCCCTCAACGCGTAGCGTGCCGTGGACCGTGAGGGTTGCCTTCGGGTGAAAGAGTATTTGTGTACCTGCTGCTAATGTGAGTGTGCAACCGGCATCGACTACCAAACTATCCATCACGCGGTAGGGGCGCGGTGAATGGAAGGTTGTGTTTTCGCTGATGCGCATGCCACTCAATGGGGTAACGGTGATGCCCGAGGCACTCAAAGCAACTTTTTGCTCAACACCGGCTTCGGTAATGAACACCAGATTATCGCTGCTGGGAATGGGTTCAATGGCTTCTGATTCGGGCAGGTTGGCCATGAGCAGTACAATTAGGCTGTCTTTCGAGGCAATCTCAAAATCCATGGCAGCACCATTAACTAAGGGTGTACCATCTACGTTGACTTTAAAGGGCGAAGCCGCACCCGATTCAAGTTTTACTTGAGGTATGCGGATGGCTTTGTTTGCCGGATTGTAAACGGTAAATGTGTAAGTATTGGTCGGTGAGCCGCTAATGATGGTGTCGAACTTGACGGTGTCGGTGCTGAACCTTAGTTTGTCGGCAGCCGATATCGTATAGTCCTCGTCGTTCATGCACGAAACCATTAAGGCAAAACATGAACTGATAAACAGGTAAAGCAGTTTGCGCATAGGTCGAAGGTAGGGTAGCCCTTGTAGGGGTTATGTGAAGGGTATAAAAAGGCTGTATCTGCCTTTAGTAAGAGAGTGAGAGGCAAGTCGCAGTGCTTGCCTCTCACTCTATATGAACTATTTACTATGCACGAGGCATTGTAAGAAGAGTCAGAGTAGGGTTAAACTCGCTTCAGAATGTCGAGCAAGTGATCCCATACCATTTGTACGGTAGGGATGAGCAGACGTTCGTCGGGCGAGTGTACACCGCGCAGTGTGGGTCCAAAGCTGACCATGTCGAGGTGCGGATACTTTTCGGAGAAGAGACCGCACTCCAGTCCGGCATGGATCGCTAAAATTTTAGGTTCTTTGCCAAAGAGCGAAACGTAGCTCTCCTTGGCAATTTTTACAATCTCGCTGTTGGGGTTGAGTTTCCAGCCGGGGTAGCCCTCGTTGGTGAGCACTTCGGCACCGCCCAACTCAAAGGCTGCACGTACAACACTGGCCATGTTGGTGCAGGCACTGCCAATGCTGCTGCGCTGGCTGGTTGTGGCTGTTACATGGTTACCCTCCAAACGGATGCTGGCCAAGTTGGTTGAAGTTTCGACTAACCAGTCGAGGTCCTGGCTCACAGCAAATACACCATTATATACGGCATGCAGCGAGAGGAGCATTTTGCGCATGGCTTTCGGTTCCATAGCGGGGCCCTCGGCTTCGCAACTGTCGAGGGTAAAAAGCATCGACTTCTCGGTAACAGAGAACTCTTCTTCAATGGCAGCCGAAAGGATGTTCAAGTCAATGCGTACCTGCTCCTTTTGGTTTACGGGCACTGCACAGATGGCATATCCCTCGCGGGGAATGGCATTGTGCAAACCGCCGCTCTGAATGTCAATGAGCCGGAGGTCCATTTTCTCCATCTCATTGCAAAGGAAGCGTACAAGTATCTTATTAGCGTTACCTCGCTTTTTATTGATGTCGTCGCCAGAGTGACCACCCGTAAGTCCTTTTACACCCACACGGAACGTATAGTATCCGGCCGGAACGGCCTCGGTGGGGAAGGGATAAGTTGCAGTGGTGCGTACACCACCAGCACAACTTACAAAAATCTGGCCTTCGTCTTCAGAGTCGAGGTTAATGAGGTAGTCGCCTTGCATAAAGTCGCTCTTCATGCCCATGGCACCGGTTAGTCCCGTTTCTTCGTCGCGGGTAAATACGCACTGGATGGGACCGTGTTCAATATCGTTAGCCTTGAGAACAGCCATCTGCATAGCCACTCCGATACCGTCGTCAGCACCTAAGGTTGTGCCCTTTGCACACATCCACTCGCCGTCAATGTAAGTTTGTATAGCGTCGGTTTCAAAGTTAAATTCAACGTCTTTGTTTTTCTCGCAAACCATGTCCATATGGCTCTGCAGGATGACCGTTTTGCTGTTTTCGCGCCCGGGAGTTGCGGGCTTGCTGATGCAAACATTTCCGGTTTCATCGACTTTGGTGGCCAGTCCGAGGCTCTCGCCGAAAGCCTTGAGGAATGCAATCATCTTCTCCTCCTTCTTTGAAGGACGAGGCACTTTATTCACTTCGGCAAAGCAATCGAAAACGATGCCGGGCTGTAAAAGATTGTTGTTACTCATCGTAATTAAATTTAAAATGCTTACTTTTGCAACGCCTTATGGAGGGTTGCCCGCTTGTCCGCACGCTAATGAACTGTATTCTTACGGCTATTCCATGAGCATTGCGGGGCGGTGCAAACTTCGTTAGCATAGGCAAAGATAGACAAACCGAATTATAAAAGGGCATTTTGAGGCGCATTTTTTTATTTTTGGCCTGCTCTTCGGCATGTCGTGTGCAGTAGTATATAAACTAAAACGGCAATTATGAAACTTTTTTTCTTAATCCTGGCGCTGTTGGCCGTTGGTGTGGCTTTCCTTTCTATCCGCCTTTTTTTCGGAAAAGCGTTTGTCAAAACACACGTAGACCAAAGTAAAGCAATGAGGCAACGAGGCATCCATTGTGTACAGTCGCCGGGTGCGGCAGCGCGTGCCCATATTCCCCATAGAATAAATGAACGAAATAATTATGAGTAAATTTACCACAAATCTGGCCATGCTTCTCATGGCCGCAGGCCTCACACTTACAGCCTGCAACCAGAAGGAACCTTCCAAGCAGGTAAAGTCGAACGGGCTGCCTCAGGCTGGCGCTGCTGCCGGTAGTACTGCAGTGGCAATAGTCGATGTCGATACGCTAACTTCGCAGTATGAGTATTGTAAACAGGAACTTGATAAATTGGAAGCTAAGCAGCGTGGTTATCAGCAGCAACTTAATAGCAAGGGTCAGGCTCTGCAGAATGCCATGGTTAACTTCCAGAAAAAATTGCAGAGTGGTGGTTTTACCACACAACAGCAGGCCGAAGCCGAACAGGCTAAACTGCAAAAGCAACAGCAAGCTCTGCAAAACTTCCAGATGCAGGTAGAAGAAGATATGGCTAAAGCTACACATACCTACCAGGAAAAACTGCGTAAAGACTTGAATGCTTTCTTAAAGGAATTCAATCACGACGGACGCTATAAGGTTATTATCAGCAAGAGTGGAGACAATGTTCTTTATGCAGATCCTGCTTGCGACATTACAGCTCAGATTGTAGAGGGAATGAACAAGCAGTTCAAAAAATAATTACAAAAAGTGGCGCATTTGTTTGGCCGGTTAATTAGATATATGTATCTTTGCACCGCATTTGAGAAAAACAATGCAACACAAGGAAAGTTGCCGGAGTGATCGAACGGGGCGGACTCGAAATCCGCTGTACGGCTTTGTCCGTACCGGGGGTTTGAATCCCTCACTTTCCGCCATAACCGATGCAAGTTTTAGTTTTTAGAACACTTGCATCGGTTTTTTTATATTCGCAAGGGGCAAACGTTGTAGAATAGGACCAGAGCAACAGCTTTGAGAATAAAGTATGTTTGGCTATATTGACCTCTCGCTTGGGGTTTAGTAGATTTCATGCATCCGTTGCCCGTTTTTTATAATTATACTTAAATAAACTCAATCACCTGTTTATTACCCCTCCATATACCCTTTTAATGCTTCATTGATAAATATGGACGATACTCTTTGAATTGTTTTTAATTTGATAGTGGCCGAACGGAAGGGGCGATATTCTGCTTGGTTTAACGTGAGCAGGCTCCGAATTTGAAGGCTCCTGTGTTCGAAAAACCGGGAGCAGCAGACAGAATTTTCTATCGCTGCTTCAGAAATTTCTAACGCAGCGATAGAAATTGCTATCAGGGCTACCTAAAAACGTATTATACAGTTAAATAGCTTTAATATTTAAATGAATTTTCGGTAAGGTACAAACTAAAAAGCCGGACTGGTTTGCTTAAACAAATCAGTCCGGTTCGTATCTTTGGAGATAATCCTTATTTCCTTATTCAAAGATAGTGAAAGGTGAGCAAAGCAGCAAATGCGAAAACTGGCTTTCAAGGATTTGCAACTTTCGAACCGCCTCCTATCTTATTCAGAGATAGTTAAGTAAGTATCGATAAACAACGATAAACATCCATAGGAAAAGGTGTGAAACTCAATGGGTTTCGCACCTTTTTCGTTTTTAACACTTGGCAATACCTATCTTGAATTACACGATTTTTATTGTATATTTGTACCATATTTGTACCGCAACAAAAAAGGCGATAAGGTGCAACAAATCAACAGTAGAATAATTGGTAATCAAAACATAAGCATATGCCAGCAGCCAAGTTTAAAATAATCCGAAAATGCGAAGTCTGTGGAGAGGAGTTCTACGCAAAAACGTTAGATTCTTTTTACTGTTCTCCGCGCTGCTCGAAAATAGCCTACAAACGTAGTTTGCAATCGTCTTCAACCATATAGATACGTTCAATCGTACGTCTTACGGTTATCGTTTCGTTGCAAACATCTATATCCGACCATTTTAATCCACAGATTTCACCGATACGTAGCCCGGTAGTCAAGCTTATATAGATACCGAGATTACGAAACGTAAAATTCTCTTTGATGAAATCAAGAATCTTCTTATGGTGAGCTATAGTCAGTACTTCCAAATCTTTATTGGTTTCAGATGTCGGGTATTTGATATCCCATTCGCAATAGTTCATCCATGCATTTTTAACACCGAATTTCATTACCATTTTGAGAACGATAAGTATGTCCTTCACCGTTTTAACACTGAGCCCATTCTCCAATTTTTGTAGGACGAACTCCTGTACCAGTTTTTCACTGAGAGAGTCATAATCACCAAATGATGGTAAAAGATGGTTCTCTAGAATTAACACGTAAGCAGCATAAGTTGACTGCTTTACATAAGTTGCTTATCACTCTTCCAAGCTAACGCAATTTCTCTAATTGTTTTTGTTGTCATGTAATCCTTAATTATAGGGTTATTCTATAAATTAGAGAAATCCAAACTCTAACGTCCCAAATCTGAGATTTCCGGAGTTTGAGGGGGAATGGATGGAAAGTACAATAGGTAAACAATTTGAATTATATTCTGGAAATACACCTAGCAGACTAAATAAGGATTACTTTAAAGGAGAAATAAATTGGATTTCAAGTGGTGAATTGAAAGACCATTATATATATTCATCAAAGGAGAAAATATCACAGGAGGCATCTTTAAATTTGAAGTTGCTTCCTGCTGGGACGTTTGTTATAGCTATCTATGGACTAGAAGCTGAAGGAGTTAGAGAAACAGGTTCTATTATAAAAGAACAGTCAACTATTAGCCAAGCATGTATGGCTTTTTCTTCTATAGGAGAAGTGGAAAATGAATTTCTATATTCATGGTATAAAAAACATGGTAATATTATAGGTTTAAAATATGCCCAAGGAACTAAACAGCAAAATCTAAGCTATGATATACTTGAGAGATTTAAAATAGCTTACCCATCTAAGCAAGAACAAGAGAAGCTTTATAATTTTATTTCTCTTTTGGATGAACGTATTGCCACCCAAAACAAAATCATTGAGAAACTGCAATCCTTAATTAAAGGGCTAAACGATAATATCCACAAAGGTATTAAGGGAGAAACCGTCTGCTTTTCAGATTTGGGTGAAGCTTATTCGGGATTAAGCGGAAAAGGCGGTGATGATTTCGGATATGGTGAGCCATTCATTACTTATATGAACGTGTATCAGAATACTTACATCTCGGAAAAGGATTATGAATTGGTACAAATCGCTCCCAACGAAAAACAAAACAGTGTGCAGTACGGTGATGCCTTATTTACACTCTCATCTGAAACTCCGGAAGAAGTTGGTATAGGTGCAGTATATTTGGGCAATACGTAGAAACTTTATTTGAATAGCTTCTGCTTTGGCATTCATTTCTATGATGAACGTGTATTACCTCAATACCTTGCCCACTTCATTTCAAGTTCTTCATTTCGTAGGGCTATATATCCGTTAGCACAAGGGAGTACACGGTTTAATCTTCAAAAAAATGACTTTATGAAGATGAAGTTTTTACTACCAAGCTTAGAAAAACAAGGACATATAGCTAACACTCTTGACGCTTTGCATTGCCGTTTGGCAAATGAAAAGTCATTAACGGAACAATACATTTTATTGAAGAAGTATCTATTAAGCCTAATGCTTATATAAACATTTTCTGAAGCAAATACCGTTTCTGCTGTTGAAGACAACTTATGTATTCTTGCTCATTATCCAATTTTCTCTCAGTGAGTTCAAACATACTACAGATTTGTTGTTGAACAGACATTGGTGGGATCGGGAATCGACTCTTACCTAACGCAGTTTGGTTGATACTTGCTTGTGAAACTGCTTTATTGCAAATAGTTTGAAAATGGTTTATTGCCCAATCAGTACAAAGAAGTAAATGCAAAAAACGAGGTCTAACTATGGTTGTATTGGGTATAATTCGCAGGCACTATAAAATATTTTGTGTAAATGGAAATACGGGATTCAGAAATGAGTCTCGTATTTTTTACTAAAGTTTCCCACCCCCAATAAAGAGGATGGGAAGTAACAGTAATTCAAA
>Belle_p2__coassemble_2414_pt1 | contig 13193 bp, 8 predicted proteins | sample Belle_p2__metabat2_high_PE_006 | metagenome-assembled genome bin Belle_p2 | reverse complement strand
GATAAGAAGCAAAGGCTTTAGCTGATTTATTGATCAGCTAAAGCCTTTTTTATATCTAGGAATATGGGGTAGATGGGATGAATACGCAATAACAAATCGGGAAGTGCCGACACCCAAAGCATAAAAAACGGAAAGGCACGCATACTCGCGGCTCAAACTCTTGGTGAAACCTGAAAAGGGAGTTTCCGCCCAGTGTGCGGAAACTCCCTTGACTATAGAGAATATGCGAGGGCATAAAACCCTCAAGATATTAGTTGAACCAACGTACGTAGCAGAAGTCCTGACGGTTAGCCAGGTGCATATTCTTAGGATACATACGATAAGCCACCTTATAAGAACCGGCAAGGTCGATGCTGGCATTCACCTCGAAGGTATAAAGATTACCCTCGTGGCTCACCACGTTCATAGGAATCACATCGTGAATATGATCGACCCCATCAACATTCGATACCACTACGAGGTCAACACCAATAGCATCCTCCAGGCCCTGCTCGTCAATGACGTGCGTCACCTTGAACTGCTTTCCGCTTACAAGCGATGCATTCTGCAGATTCTCGCTACGCTCTGTCGCAACCACACGGATGCTGTCCCAGCGCTCAGCAACACTTTCCTTCCACGAAGCAATGTCCTTAGCCAACTGGTTATCGTTAGCTGCCAGCAACTTAAAGCGTGCAGCCTCGGGGTTGTAGAAGCGGTCGTAGTAGTCGTCGAGCTGACGCTTCATGGTGTAGTTGGGGGCAATGCGAGCAATAGAGTTCTTGACGGTGCGAACCCAATTTTCCGAATAGCCCTTGCGGTTGCGCGAGTAGTAAAGCGGAATGATTTCCTGCTCGAGCATGGAGTAGATGGTCGATGCATCAAGTTTGTCCTGGTGCTCCTGGTTTTGATAGGTGCGGCGGTCTGTAAGAGCCCAACCTGCGCCTTCGCGATAACCCTCATACCACCATCCGTCGAGCACACTGAGGTTTACGACACCGTTCATGAGAGCCTTTTCGCCCGATGTACCCGAAGCTTCCAGAGGACGGGTCGGGGTGTTCATCCAGATATCAACACCCGATACCAGGCGGCGCGCAAGCTGCATGTCGTAGTTATCGAGGAAGAGGATTTTACCCATAAACTCGGGGCGCTGCGAAATTTCGTAAATTTTCTTGATCAAGCCCTGTCCGGCGCCATCAGCAGGGTGTGCCTTACCTGCAAAGAGGAAGAGTACGGGATAGTCGGGATTGTTAACAATCTTAGACAGGCGGTCGAGGTCGGAGAAGAGCAGATGCGCACGCTTGTAGGTTGCAAAACGACGTGCAAAACCAATGAGCAGCGCATTAGGATTGATTTTATCCAAAAGGCTCACTACGAGCGAGGGGTCGCCCTGGTTGCGCAACCAGTTTTCACGGAAACGTGCACGGATATAATCAATGAGTTTGTTTTTGAGTTTGACGCGCGTGTTCCAGATAATCTCATCGGGCACCTCGTAAATCTTTTTCCAAACATTCTCGTTGCTCTGATCAAGGATGTAGTCTTCGCCCAGATATTTGGCATACAGAGCCTTCCACTCCTTGGCGCACCAGGTGGGGAAGTGCACACCATTGGTTACGTAGCCAACGTGGCTCTCCTCGGGATGGGGGTTGTAAATCTTCTCCCACTCGTCGTGCGTACGCTCAGCATGGTCAAGACGCTCGGCAACTGGCATATAACCTGGCCAAATGCCCTTAAACATCTGTTGGCTAACACGACCGTGAAGCCAGCTCACACCGTTAACCTCCTGACAAGTTTTGCAAAGGAAGGTAGACATGCAGAACTTCTCGCCCTTATCTTCGGGATTGGTACGGCCAAGTCCCATAAAGTCGTCCCAGGAGATGCCCATGCGTCCGGGGAACTGATTCATATACTTATTAAAGAGGCCTTCGTCAAAATAGTCGTGACCGGCAGGAACCGGAGTGTGTACGGTATAAAGCGAGGATGCACGCACCAACTCGAGTGCCTCATTAAAGTTCAAGCCACTCTCAACAACATCGGCTAAACGCTGCACGTTACAAAGAGCTGCATGTCCTTCGTTGCAGTGGTAAATATCCTTTTGAATACCCAGTTTTTTGAGAGCAAGCATACCACCAATACCCAGCAGATACTCCTGCTTGATGCGGTTTTCCCAGTCGCCACCATAGAGCGAGTGAGTGATGCGACGGTCGAACTCTGAGTTCATCTCGTTGTCGGTGTCGAGCAGGTAAAGCGAAATGCGACCTACATTGACACGCCAAAGTGCAGCATGAACCATAAAGTTAGGATAAGGCACATCTACAATAACCTGGTTGCCATCGGCATCGAGCACACGTTCGATAGGCAGACGGTCAAAATCCTGCGGTTCGTAGTTGGCAATCTGCTGACCATCCATCGAGAGTGTTTGGGTAAAGTAGCCGTAGCGATAAAGGAAACCTACAGCAACCATGTCGACATTGCTGTCGGATGCCTCCTTCAAATAGTCACCGGCAAGAACACCAAGACCACCCGAATAGATTTTGAGCACATGGTTCAGACCATACTCCATACAGAAGTAAGCCACCGAAGCACGCTTGGCATCGGGCTTGACGTCCATATACTTACGGAAATTAGCGTAAACCTTATCCATACGCTCAATCACATCCTTGTCTTTAGACAATTCAATGAGGCGGTCATAGTCAATACTGCGGAGAAGGTCGATAGGGTTGCGGTGCACCTTTTTCCATAAATCATTATCCAGGCTTGCAAACAGCTCAAGCGCCTCGGTATTCCAAGACCACCAAAGGTTGTGTGACAGTTCGTCCAACTTTTTCAAAGCCTCGGGAATGTGGCTTTTCACATTCACCACTCTCCAGGAGGGCTGGTTCGAATTGCTGATTTTAATATTCATGAGTTATTGTGTTAAGTAAGAAAATTCTTGTATTTGAGAGAATAAGTTTGCGCTGCATGCATAGCTCGTTGCCATGTAACAAATATCGGGCGACCATTTGAGGGTTTTACACCATCAGAGTGGCGATGGAAGTCAATTCACAAACCCGCCTGCAGCAAGCAACATCAACCTTAAGTTTACTTGTGCGCTTGTTTCTGAACAGCTGTAAGGGCGTGATGATAAGCCTGATAGTAGTAGGTTATGAAATGCTTCCACTGCGCCTTGTCGGCAAACCTGGTTGCTCCGGCACGCACAGCTGTACGCTCCCTTGCATTGAGTGCAGCCATCTGTTCGATGGTCTGACACATTTCGGCCGCTACCTCATAGAAGTTGCCATCAGTACGATGTATTACCTTAACACCATCCTTCAGTTCGCCATTGCGCTCCAGCACCTCGTTTACCCATTGGCCAAAGCCGCTGAGGTCGGTGGTGACACAAGGGGTATGGAAGGCACAACTTTCGAGCGGTGTATAGCCCCAGGGCTCATAATACGACGGATATAATGCAAGGTCGTTGGCAGCCAGCAAATTGTAATAAGGAAGATTGAATATACCATCGTTACCCTCCAGATAGCAGGGAACCAAAATTACCTTCACCTTATCGGCAGGAAGGTTGCGTAGACCGACTTGCCAAATTTGACGCACAATACGATCATCGTTCAAATTCCACAAATCGTGAGTAATTATAGGATTAGGCAACGCCCCGGCTGCTTTTTTTCCAGCTTTGAGCCGTTCTTGCAAATCTGTTCTCGGCCCTTTCAGCCAGCAGGGCACCTCAATCAGTGCCAGCACCTGGGTATCATTGTTGCTGTCGTTAAGACGAGCCCGCAACTGCGCCATCGTTTCGAGAAACACATCGAAACCCTTGCAGCGGTAATCATTACGTCCGCTAGTCGATACTATTAGTGTTTTATCATCTATAAAGGAACTTCCGGTTAACGCGGCAGCCACCTCGAGAATGCGGTGACGCGCCTTGCACCGAACCGAAGTAAACTGCGCTCCCTTGGGCACAAAATCGTTCTCAAAGCCATTGGGCAATACAACATCGGCAGCCTTATCGAGCAGTTGCTTACATTCGCGGTCAGTAAAACGACTTACGGTAGTAAAGCAATCAGCTCGCCAGGCACTTTGCTTCTCAATGCTATGCTTGGCATCCATATGGAGTTCGCGTGCCATTTGGTCGCCGTTATATCCTTCGAAATAGGCATAAAGTTCTTTATCATTGCCAGCGATTGAACGGCCTATGCTGGTGGCATGAGTCGTAAAAATCGTAGCTACCCGTGGCAGACGATGCTTTAAGAAAAGCATACCCAACCCCGACATCCACTCGTGCGCCTGATAAATAATCTTATCGTCGGCACGGAGACATTGTTCAACCACAGCCTCAACAAACAAGGCCGCAGCATACGAAAACATCGAAGCCTCGTCATAATCGCCATAAGCACGGATGGAGTCTACTCGAAACAATTCCCAAGCTTGACCATATAAGCGGTCTTTCTCTTTAAAAAAAGGTTCAAAGTCTACCAGCACAGCTACCGGCTCGCCAGGAACCATCCAGCGCCCTATGCGGCATTGCAAGCCTTTGGCTGCAGCAGCCTTTTTCCATTCGGGCAGCAAGCGGGCATCCTCCTTAAAGTCGATGTTAGCTGTTGGTTGTTTCAAATCAGGACCAATAAAAACCAGTTTATCCTGATACTGTGTCTTAAGCGTTTTTGCGCGTGAAGAAAGTACGGTGTAAATACCACCTACTTTGTTGCATACTTCCCAACTCGTTTCGAAAACGTAGCCGGGAGTCAAGAGTTCAGTGTTCATAAAAAGCTCTAAATATCGCTTGCAAAGGTAATGCTTTTTCGGTTAAAAGCCAAATATTGCTCATCAAAACGCTAAAGGCCCGTTTACAAAAGTTTTACAAACCTTTACATCACCACTTTGCCGAATGGCGGGTACTACGAAAATGAAAGTGGCTATACACTCAAAGTTTATTGAAAAAAAAACCGCCCAACGGGCTCTCTTCAAAAAATATTACTAAATTTGCAGTCTAGAAAGGCGTGCGCACTTTGTTTGGTAGCACAGCAGTGCCTCGCCATCACAATCAACCAATAGCGGGTAAAACAAAGCAACATACTCTTTTACCCATTCATCCCCCTATTACGGATTTATCCCATCTATTATCCCCCACATTATTGTATATTAACACCCGCAGCGAATTGCTATGCGTGTTTAAGCAGGCCCGCCTGCTTAAAAGTTTTTTGCGGTTATAACCCCGCAACACTGATGCGTTCAACGCGGTCCAAAAGATACGATCATCAATCATATGGCAAACTTAACCAAAGAACAACTCCTTGAAAAGGAATATGCCGAATTGCAAGCTATTGCAGAACAGATGAACATAGCCAATGCCGCCGAAAAACAAAAAGACGACTTGATATACAGCATCCTTGACGCTCAAGCCGAAATATCTGCAGTTTCGCATGAAGAAGCCACACCTACAACACGAAGACGCACGCGCATCATGAAAAAAAGTGAGGCTAACCATATATTCTCAACCAACCTTTCGCCCGCCAAAAAGGATGCAGAAGCTACTACTGCTACACAACCTGCCCCCGCCGACGAGAACGAAAACAACACCACCGAACATACGAACCCAACAGCCCAAGAAACTTCTAACACAGAATCACAAGTTGAAGTTCAGACCGAAACTCCGGCCCCTGATGCCCCGGCTCCAGTTAAAAGACGCCGAGGAAGACCCACAAAGGCCGAGGTAGAAGCACGCATAGCTGCCCAGCAAAACAAACTGGCTGCCGAAACGTTAAAAACAAATAGCGAGAAACTTCAGAGCGAAGAAATTTCTACCAATAATTCTGAGCTCTCGAACAAAGAAGAACAATTGCCCGAACAGTCCAAAACTGCGGCTACTGAAGAAGTTCCTGACTTTATTGCAGACCAAATCAATGCCGGCCCGCATATTATTATGCAAAATCCCGACATTTTAGATATGGAAGAGGTTAAAAGAGCCCTCTCCGGCAATCGAAACAAACCGAACGAGACTGAGCTCGAACTTGCTACACAAGCACCCACTGTAAAATCACACACAGACAATCCTAACAACGAAGAAGGATTTATCATCATCAAAGACATTCCGGTAATTTTTGAGGGAGCCGAACTGAATGTACCACAAATCAATTCGCAGCAAGGACGTTCAGGCTACCTGCACACACCGAACTTTATCAATCCCATGCCGGCACGTACCAAGTTCCATCGTTTTAAAGACGATCCCATGATGCAGGCAAGACTGAACAATCCGCAAGTTTCGGCCGCAACAACCCAACAACCTGCCGAATTAACCCCACAGCCTGTTCAGCAACAAACAGCTGAACCCCCTATACCTACCCCCTCAATCCCTGCACCCGAAACCCATTTGCTCGAAGGCCGGGGCGTGCTCGAAATTGTGCCCGAAGGCTTTGGCTTCCTCCGCTCATCGGACTATAATTATTTGGCTTCGCCAGATGATATTTATGTATCGCCGGCCCAGATTCGCCAATTTGGACTCAAACCCGGTGATGTGATTGAAGGGAAAGTTAAAATTCCACGCGAAGGCGAAAAGTTCTTTGCACTGACCGACATTCACCACATTAACGGCCTAACACCCGAAAATGTACGCGACCGCATCTCGTTTGAACATTTGGTACCCCTCTTTCCCGACGAGAAATTCAATCTTTGCAACGGCAGCAGCGCTGATACCACCTCGTGCCGCATTGTAGACCTTTTCACCCCTATCGGCAAAGGTCAGCGTGCCTTGATTGTAGCACAACCCAAAACGGGTAAAACCATGCTCATGAAGGACATTGCAAACGCCATTGCCCGCAACCATCCCGACACTTACTTGATGATGCTGCTCATTGATGAACGTCCTGAAGAGGTTACTGACATGATGCGCACTGTCAAGGCCGAAGTGATTGCTTCAACATTCGACGAACCAGCATCACGCCACGTGAAAATTGCAGGTATTGTACTCGACAAAGCCAAGCGTATGGTTGAATGCGGACACGATGTTGTTATCTTCCTCGACTCTATAACCCGACTGGCACGTGCCTACAACACCGTTGCCCCTACTTCGGGTAAAATTCTTTCGGGTGGTGTAGATGCCAATGCACTCCAAAAGCCCAAACGATTTTTCGGTGCTGCCCGCAATATTGAGGGCGGCGGATCGCTGACCATCATTGCCACGGCACTAATCGATACCGGTTCGAAAATGGACGAAGTTATTTTCGAGGAGTTTAAGGGTACCGGTAACATGGAACTCCAGCTCGATCGTATGCTCTCAAACAAGCGCATCTTCCCTGCCATCAACATTGTAGCCTCATCAACCCGCCGCGACGACTTGCTGCAGGATAAACTTACACAAGACCACATGTGGATTCTTCGTAACTATATATCGGAAATGAACTCTGTTGAAGCTATGAACGATGTGAAACGCCGCATTGAGAATACCAAAAACAACGAAGAGTTTCTAGTTTCAATGAAAGGGTAAAATAGCCCACAGGTGTTCAAATTTATTACAATTAAACATCTATTTCATACAGCAGAAAGCCGCATATCTTCAGTAATATGAAGGTATGCGGCTTTCTTTCTGCTTACCGGAAATACGCCTATTGATAGCAAAGACGAAACATTCCAAAATCTTGACAAAACCCTTTTTACTGCAAATAAGGATTTCGCTCACGTTCATCACCTATTGTTGTTGCATCACCATGGCCAGGTAGTACTTTAACATGGTCGGGCAATGCCAAGATGCGCGTTTTGAGCGCATGAATTAATTGAGACTCACTTCCACCGGGCAAATCACAACGGCCTATTTCGCACCGGAACAAACTATCGCCACTAAAGAGAATCCCCTCTTTTTCGGCATACAGACACACACCACCCGGAGTATGTCCGGGTGTAGCTATCACCTTTAGTTTGCTATTGCCTACCATCAGTTCATCACCATCATGAAAATACCGTTCCACCGGGGGGAGTTGTAAGGTAAACTCCCGATGCATAAACATGCGCATCTGATCGATTGCAGCCTCATAAACCGGCTGTTCATCGGCTGAGAGTTCTATTTTTACTCCAAAGTCTTCGTATACCGAATAAGCACCAAACAAATGGTCAAAATGTCCGTGCGTATTATACAAATGCTTGAGTTTAAGATTTCGACGGTCTATAAATCCACGAATAGCCTTGTGCTCTTCAGGATAATAAGCACCGCAGTCTATCAATGCGGCCTCGCCCGTCTCGTCCCAGAGAAGATAACAATTCTCCTCAATCATATTAACGATAAATCTTGTAATCTGCATCATAAGACCTTCAATTACTATTAACTTTCAACCTACAAACGAATGTAGGTTACCTTCTTGGTTTCAAAAAACTCCTCTTCAAAATACTGACTCAAGTCCCACACCTCAGAACACTTGGCAAACGGAGCAAGTTCAACCGACATATCGCCTCCCTTCAGGCATATCAAGCCGTTAGGCAGAGCATTATGCTGCTCGTGATGCACGTTTTTACGAACCAACTTTACTAAATCTGCCGCATTCATAACAGCACGACTTACTACAAAGTCGTACTTCGCTTTTTCTTCCACCACATTACGATGCTCGGCCACTACATTTTTCAAGCCAATACCCTCAGCCACAGCCTGCGCAACCCGAACCTTCTTACCTATGCTATCAATAAGTTTGAAAGAAGTTTCGGGAAACAAAATAGCCAACGGAATACCTGGAAAACCGCCACCGGTTCCAATATCCATCACATGGGTTCCTGCCTTGAAACTAATTGTCTTAGCGATACCTAAAGAATGCAACACGTGATGCTCATAGAGATTATCGATATCTTTACGCGAAATCACGTTGATTTTTGCGTTCCACTCACGATAAAGCGCGTCTAACTGTTCAAATTGAGAACGCTGCTCGTTGGTCAAATCCGGAAAATAGCGAAAAATAATGTCTACTGCCATAAGTCGTTTGATTGATGCAGCAAAGATACAGCAAGACGAGCGATAACAAAAGAAAAAGTTGCACGAAATATGCATTTTGACACAATCTACTGCTATATACTACTACTCACACAGGCAGAACCCATCCTTTCAAACATAAACTGCACCCCTATAGATTAAGACTGCAACAAGTTGAATGCGTTGTATGTACTTATAAATAATCAATTGAGCTGCTATTGCCCAACGCAACAATCCCGCAACTGCTCATACACTCAAACATCAATTGAGCTGGTATTGCCCAACGCAACAATTCCACTATTGCTCATACACTCAAACATCAAGCAACCGAACAAAGGTTGCCAAATTGAGATGTCAAGCCAGTACAACCATGCCCTTACTGGCACTCAAATGATACAAAAGAGGCGCAAACTCCATAGAACCCCCCTCAGAAAATCAAAACTATGGCACATTTTTTCCAAGTATCACAATTTTGTCGTAACTTTGCTTGCGCGAAATTTAGGTTGCGTTGCAACTGAGCTGTTGCAGAACTGATTTTGCAAAGTTCAACAAGTGCAATACACCCACAGTTTCATTGAAAAATTAGAAACCCCATAAAGAATTTTATCGTGTCAGAGACTAAGTACATTTTCGTTACTGGAGGCGTAGCTTCCTCCTTGGGCAAAGGCATTATAGCCGCTTCAATTGGCAAGCTGCTTCAGGCCCGCGGGTTCAACATCACCATCCAGAAATTCGACCCGTACATCAACATTGACCCGGGTACGCTCAACCCCTACGAACACGGCGAATGCTATGTAACCGATGACGGCCAGGAAACTGACTTGGACCTCGGACACTATGAGCGCTTTACTGGTATCCAGACCACCCGTTACAACAACTTTACGACCGGCCGTATTTACCAGAGCGTAATTGACAAAGAGCGCCGCGGTGACTACTTAGGCAAAACTATTCAGGTTATACCCCACATTACCGACGAAATCAAACGCGACATGCTCTTTTTGGGCAAAAAGCATAAATACGACTTCGTTATAACCGAAATTGGCGGTACCGTTGGTGATATTGAGAGCCAGCCCTTCCTTGAAGCTATCCGACAACTTAAATGGGAGTTAGGAAAAAATGCTGTTTGCGTTCACCTTACCTATGTTCCCTATCTGTCGGCTGCCGGCGAACTTAAAACCAAGCCGACACAGCACTCAGTTAAAGAGTTGCAGAGTTTGGGTATACAGCCCGACATCCTGGTGCTTCGTGCTGAACACGAACTTGGTTCAAGCCTTCGTCGCAAAATTGCCAACTTCTGCAACGTATCACCCGATGCTGTTGTACAGAGTCTTGACCAACCTACTATATACGAGGTTCCCCTCCGTATGCAAGAACAAGAACTCGATGCTACCATCTTACGCAAACTTGGCATGACTGTAGGCGAAACTCCGGGACTCGGCCCCTGGCGCTCCTTCTTGGATCGTCGCCACAAGGCTACCGAAGTAATCAATGTTGGACTAGTAGGCAAATACGACTTACAGGATGCCTATAAAAGTATTCTTGAAGCCTTGTCGCAAGCTGGTACCTACAACGACCGTAAGGTGAAATGCCACTTTATCAACAGCGAAAAGATTAACTCCGAAACGGTAGCAACCATGCTCGAGGGTATGGATGGTTATGTTATTTGTCCGGGATTCGGACAACGTGGCATTGAAGGCAAAATTATTGCCGCACAATACTGCCGCGAACACAACAAGCCCACTTTCGGTATTTGCCTTGGCATGCAAATGATGGTCATTGAATTCGGTCGCAACGTGCTTGGCTATGACGATGCTAACTCGGTTGAAATGGACTCCAAGACAACACACAACGTCATTGACATCATGGAGGACCAAAAGAACATTACCAACATGGGAGGCACCATGCGCTTAGGAGGCTATGAATGTACGCTTCGCGAAGGTAGCCGCGTACGTGCCATCTACGGCAAAGAGGTAATCCGCGAACGTCACCGCCACCGCTATGAATTCAATAACGACTTCCGCACCGAATACGAACAGGCTGGCATGGAATGCGTAGGAACAAACCCCGATACAGACTTGGTTGAAATTGTAGAAATACCTGAACTCGACTGGTATGTAGGCACGCAGTTCCACCCGGAATACTCCAGCACGGTACTCAAGCCCCATGCACTCTTCCTTGACTTTGTACATGCCTGCATCAAACAGGTTGAAAACAAATAAGCACTTACATTTTACCATTAAACCAACCCATCTCTCTATAAAGGGAAATACGGATGCTCCGGTTTTTGTGATACTCTGAACAACATGCGGAGCTGCGGCTCAAGCCACAGCTCCGCTATTATGCTATCATAAAGGTAAAGCACCGAACTCCCCTCCTTAACATAACAGAAAAACCATTATGGATAAAAACACCATCATCGGTCTGGTGCTAATGGCTGCCGTACTCATTGGTTTTAGCTGGTACAACAGCAACCAGCAAAGCCAATTGCAACAAGTGCAGCAACCGACCGAACAGGCAGCTAATGCCGAAAAGCCTATTACTGCTGCACAAGCACTCGCTGAAAAGGCTGCCGCTGATAGCGCCGATATCTTCTTTACGGCTACCCAAGGCAAAAACCAAGAAGTTGTACTCCGAAACAATAAGGTAAATATCAAAATCGGCACTAAGGGAGGTACCATCAGTGAAGTTCGCCTCAACGAGTATAAAAGCTATAAAGACTTTGCTGCCAAACGTGAGAACTCACTGCTACTCTATTCGGCAAAAGATGCCGCTCTTGACTTTACCATCGATACTAAAGAGAGCCAACTCACCTTCTCCAACTATTACTTTACGCCGATAAATGCCACTGACAGCACGGTAACCATGCGACTCACGGCTAAAGATGGAGCTACACTCGACCTTGAATACAAGTTGCTGCCCAACAACTATCTTGTAAACTTCAGCATTAAGACTAACGGACTGCAAAAGTATTTGCCCGCTTCGGCTAAAAACATTAAACTGGCATGGCGTGACCGCGTTGCCCAACACGAAAAGGGCTTCTACTTCGAGAACATGTACTCCACGCTGACCTACAAACTGCATGCTGACGATGCAGAACATTTATCGGAAGCCGAAACTGTATCTGAAAGCATTACCAACGAGGTTGACTGGATAGCCTTTAAGAACCAGTACTTCAGTTCTGTACTTATGGGCGCTCAGCCTTTCAATAATGTAGACCTCAAAAGCGAACAACTGCCCGAAGACTGCGGCTACCTGAAAAACTTCCATGCCAACTTGATGGCCGGATTCGACCCGACTGGAGCCAAAGCTACTGAATTCCAATTCTATTTTGGTCCCAATAACTACCGCCTACTGCAGTCGATGAATGACCACAAAATTTCAGAGCACAACAACGACCTTCAAGAACTCGTATACCTGGGCTGGCCTATTGTTAAATGGATTAACCGCTACTTCACACTCTACGTATTCGACTTCTTTACCCGCCTGGGATTGCCCATGGGTATTGTGCTGCTGCTCATCACACTGCTGCTCCGCGTAATTGTTTATCCGCCTACACGCAAAAGTTTTATGAACAGCGCCAAAATGCGTGTACTCAAGCCCAAAGTTGACGTAATTACGGCTAAATACCCCCGACAGGAAGATGCCATGAAGCGCCAGCAAGAAATAATGATGCTCTACTCACAACATGGAGTAAGCCCTATGGGCGGCTGCTTACCCATGCTCATCCAAATGCCTATTTGGATTGCCATGTTCAACTTTGTGCCTAACGCTATTGAACTGCGCCAACAAAGTTTCCTTTGGGCTGACGACCTTTCAACCTACGACAGCATCATCTCATGGGACTACAACATTTGGGGATTAGGTAATCACCTTAGTCTGTTCTGTCTCCTTTTCTGCGCGACGAACTTACTTTACAGCTACATGACCATGCGCCAACAACGCGAAGCGATATCTGGCAACGAACAGGCTCAGCAAATGAAAATAATGCAGTGGATGATGATGCTTATGCCGCTCTTCTTCTTCTTCATGTTCAATAAATACTCGGCTGGTCTGAACTACTACTACTTCATTTCGCTGCTCTTCAGCGCATTGACCATGTGGTGGATTCGCCGCACCACCAACGATAAGGAATTGCTGGCTAAACTCGAAGCAAACTTCGAAGCAAACAAAAACAATCCTAACAAAAAACCTAGCGGACTGGCTGCCCGACTCGAGGCACTGCAAAAACAACAGGAGGAAATGATGAAGCAGCGTAACGCCAATCGCAAATAAGCATATT
>Belle_p2__coassemble_2204_pt1 | contig 14905 bp, 9 predicted proteins | sample Belle_p2__metabat2_high_PE_006 | metagenome-assembled genome bin Belle_p2 | reverse complement strand
TATTTTCTACCTTTTTGCTATATGTTTAAACTGCATTGTGCGTTTTTTTTTTTTTCTTGATGGATTTATTGACATATTGTGATAAACTTGTATATTTGCCATGGGTGCTAAGGTTCTGTAGGCTTTCAGATCAGCTATTGTAGCTTACGCCTTGCTGTAACATGATAGTTGTTACAAAGGTCAACCCACCTTCCATACTTCTGCTAAATCTAATCAAAAAACGCAATGCTATGAAAGTTATCTTTTTATTGTCTACCATGTTTTTATACATCCCTTTGACAGGAAAATCTGCATCGTTTGTATTGCCGCAGGATAGCTTGTCAAACGATTCGTTAGAGATGGTAGATTTGGGCAATGTGGTTGTTACGGCTACACGTATAATAAATACTTCAACGGGATATCAAGTACGTGTTACTAACAAACCTTTGCTTAAAGGAAAAAATGCAATAGAGTTTTTGAAATATCTTCCTCATATTTCGGAAGAAAATCAGGAACTCAAGATAAATGGTTTATCAATTAACGAGATAACCATTGATGGAAGGCAGGCAAGCCCATCGGAGTTACAGAACCTGACGGCCGATATGTTACAATCGGTCGAGGTAAAGTATGCTGCCGGTGCTGATAAAATAGTAACCAATGCCGGTGGAACCTTAGCTATTAAACTTAAGCCGCTTCCGCCAAGAGGATTTTATGGGAATATACAAGGACAGGTATTAGCTGTAAAGAAACAGGGTTTGGGTAAGGAATCAGCTGGTGGAACATTTGCCTCGCGTGTAGGAAAATTGAGTTTGTATGAGTCGGTATGGGGGAGTACCTCCGACTTGAAAGAGTGGGAAACACATACAAATTGTTACGCAAGTGGCACAGAGGTAAGAAGAAATATCAACCATTACAAGTGTAAGGGATTTCAAAATATGTTGAGTTTGGGATACGATTTTACTCCTGATCATCAACTTCAGTTAAGTTGGTATACCGGTTTTGACAAATTGGACAATAGGTTTAGCTACGAAGACAGCAGGTTGTTGCTCATGTTGGCCGATGCCAAAAGCCATTACCACTCATTGGCTGTTAATTATACGGGCCAGTTTAATGATAAGGGCAGCAAATTGCTTGTCAAGGGGGCATGGATGAAGTGGAGCAGCGATAATGACCAATTTTTATATCCCGATCAGCAGCCTGAACAGAGTGCACAGGAAATAAAAAAGTATGTGGATGAAAATAGGAGCAACATTTACCAAATGTCGGCCGACTTTCAGCAACCTTTGGCCGATAAGCATGTGTTGAATGTGGGAGTGGCTTACAATCAAGTTAATAATAATTTGAAATTGCTTAAGCAGCAAAATCAAACACAAATACCCATGCCCTATGCCAGTATCCAGGGTAGACTGGGGCGCATCAGATATTATGGCGGACTAAATTGGCAGATGAATATTTTGAAAATCAGAAATGAACTGACAGTTAGACATTCGGCATTCAATCCCACAGCACAATTTACGATTCCCTTTGGAGATAACGGAAATCAGCTAACGCTTCTTTACAAACATACCCTTGCGCAAGTACCCTATGATGCCATCTCCGAAAAGAAGGTTTGGGCAGATGCTTATAACTACAGTGTAGGCAATAAGCAGTTGAAGGCACCTTCATCTCATATGGCAAGCGTTGGCCTGTCGTTGTTGCAGCATCGCATCAATCTGATGGCTTATGTTGACCAAACGCGCAATAATATAGAGTGGCAAACCACAAATGATGCGGAGCAGAGTGGAGTGTTTTGTACCAAACCGGTTAATGCACATAAAACGGGCTTTTATATGTTGGGCGCAGAGCTTTCAAACACCTTTTTTAAGTGTTGGACTGTAAAACTCACTGGTAGGTTTTCATTAATAAAGGAAAACAGTGAAATTGGTGGGGTATATTATAACAGTAAACGCTTCAGACAGTTTTATTCGTTCAATACCTCACTGAACCTTAAGTATGGGTGGGGCGGAAGCCTCAGTGCATTTGTCGAACCAACATACCACTCTTACGATCGAACTTATCACACAGTTTATCAAGTAGATGGTACATTGTATAAAACCTTCTTGCAAGACAGGCTGCAGCTGATTGCCAATTTTACAGCCTGCGGGCGTCGGCGGGCAGTAGATAGAATGTCTGGCAATCAGTTGATACGTATGAAGTACACCACTCCGGTTCCGGCCATAGGTTTAAGAGTGGTTTGGTACTTCCAGGGAGGACGCAGGCCCGTTAGTGTCAATATGCCTAATAAATCCATTGACTATCAGGAAGTAAAAGATCAAATATAATCCAATAAAGGGTAGCGGATATTTCAGGACAGGCAATTGAGTATATGCACTTTGTGCAGTAAGTGATTAAACATATTATACAATAAACCGGTGGCTGGCAATTTTATGCCAGCCGCCGGTTTTGTTAGATAAAAGTATTATTCAAAGAATTTGAGTTTTAGTAGTCTGTTGGTTGCCAGCCACCGCCCAATGCTTTATAGAGGCGCACGAGCGAGAGTTGCTTGTCGCGGATGGCATTGCTTAAGCCAATCTGAGCGTCAAAGTAGCTACGCTGGGCATCGAGTACGTCGAGGTAGCCGATTACACCATTGATGTATTGTAACTGAGCCAAATCCATGGTTGTTTTCGCGGACTTTTCCAGTTGAATGCGCGATTCGCAAATATCTTCGTATTTATTGAAGTCAACAATGGCATTGCGTGCTTCCTTGAATGCAGTAAGTACCGTTTTCTCGTAGCTGTAGCATTCTTGCTCGTAAGCTGCTTTCTTGGCTTTATGCAAAGCCCTGTTCTTGCCCATTGCAAAAAGAGGCGTGAGAAGTTTGGCACTGAGAAAATGTGTTGGCGATTTAAACCAGTTTGTAACTTCGGCATTCTCTATGCCATATTGGGCTGTCAGTGTAATGCGCGGAAACATATTGGTATATGCAATTCCTACTGCTGCATTGGCCGCAATGAGTTTTTGTTCAGCCTGGCGTACATCCGGGCGTCGTTCAAGCAAGGTTGAGGGAAGACCTACGGGTAAAGTGGCCGGAAGGCGTACCTCGTACTGACGGCTGGACCGTGCAATGCGGTAGGGATATTCGCCTGCAAGGAAGGCTATCTCGTTTTCTTTCAGCGAAATTTTACGTTCAAGGTCGGGTACGAGAGTGGCCGTGCGTGCATATTCCAGTTGGGCTTGTTGGAAGGAAGTTTCTGAAGTCAGACCACCTTCAAAACGAAGTTTGGCCAGCCTTACACCCTCTTCGCGTGCTTTGAGTGTTTGTTTGACAATAGCCAACTCATGGTCGAGAGCCACAAGTTCAAAGTAGTCGGCTGCCACTTCGGCTATGATGCTCATGCGTAGTGCGTGCTGTGCTTCGATGCTGCTCATAAACTCGGCCATGCTTTTGTCGCGAGCCCAGCGAAGGTTACCCCATAAGTCGAGTTCCCAGCTTACACTTGCCTTGGCACCAAATTCCGGATCGTTCTTGTAATTGTTGCCACCATAATTGCTGCCATCCTTTTCGGCATAGATATTGGCATTCGCCTGTGGAAAAAGATTGGCAAAGTCGATGCGTTTAAGAGCAGCTAACTCTTTGACGCGTCCTGCGGCAATCAGCATATCCTTGTTGTGTACAAGTGCTCTTTCGATAAGTGCCTGTAGAGTTGAGTCTGGGTAAATTTCGCGCCACGAAAGGTCGGCTATTGACGAAGAATCGCCGGGGGCTTGTTTGATGCTCAAGCTTTCGGGAAGTTCCATTTGGGGCTTCTCAAAATGCTTTCCCAGTTTACAGGAACTAAGACCGAAGAGCAGAATGAGTATAGGAAATATGTATTGCTTCATTGCTTAGGTACTTGTTGGGTTATGGTTTTGTTTCGCTTCATCTTGCGTTTCATTTTATAAATGAGTACGAAGAAGAAGGGGACAAGCAGAATGCCGAAGGTAACGGCGAATATCATGCCGAAGAATACGCCAGTACCGATGGCTTGGCGGCTTGCAGAACCCGGTCCGGAGGCTATAACCATCGGCAGCATGCCCAAGATGAAAGCCAAAGAGGTCATCAAGATAGGGCGGAAGCGTAGCTGAGAGGCATGAATGGCTGCTTGTACGATATCAACACCGCGGTCTACTTGTTCCTTGGCAAATTCAACAATCAGAATGGCGTTCTTGGCTGCAAGACCTACAAGCATTACCAGTCCAATTTGGAAGTAAACATCGTTTTCCAGTCCACATCCCCAAACACCAAGGTATGCACCGAGGGCTGCTACTGGCAGCGAGATGAGTACGGCAGCAGGTACCATCCAGCTTTCGTAAAGCGCAGCTAAGAAAAGGAATACAAAGAGGAATACCAAGGTGAGAACCATGGCAGTCTGTCCTCCGGCTTGTTTTTCCTGATAGGATAGTCCGCTCCATTCAACGCCTATGTTGTCGGGTAGGTGTTCTCGTGCAATTTGTTCCATAATTTCCATGGCCTGTCCTGAACTGTAGCCATCGGCTGCTTCGCCGCGAATTACCGAACTGTTGAACATATTAAAGCGTTTGATGCTTCCGGGGCCGGTGGTGTACGATGTAGTACCAATTGAAGTAAGTGGAATCATAGCATCTCCGGCACCACGTACAAAGAACAGGTTGATGTTGTCCTGGTGTTCGCGATAGGGGGCTTCGGCCTGGATATACACACGATATATGCGGTTAAACATATTAAAGTCGTTTACATAGACCGAACCGGTATATGCCTTCATGGTTGAGAAGACATCAGCTAAGGGAACACCTGCAAATTTTGCTTTATCGCGGTCAACGTCAAAGTAGAGCTGCGGGATGTCAGCTTGTAGTGAAGAGGACAACCCCGAGAGTTCTTTGCGCTTGGATGCATAGTACATAAGGGTATCTGTAGCTTGTACCAGGTTGTCGAAGGTGGCTTCGCCGCGAGCCTCGAGTTGCATTTCGAAACCGCCCGAACTGCCAAGACCCGGAATAACTGGTGGTGTAGAGAAGTAGACCTTGCATTCAGGATATTCGGCCATATCCTTTTTAACCTGAGCAATCAAGTCGTCGACCGAGGTACCTTCGCGTTTTTCCCAAGGCTTGAGAATTACCGTTAGTTCGCTTCGGGCCTGACTGCTGCCAACTCGCGGACTGCTTCCTGCTACACTTTGCACATAGTCAACGGCCGGATTCTTCATTAAATAGTCAACGGCACGTTCCGTTACCGTACGTGTGCGTTCAAGAGTTGTGCCTTCGGGAAGTTCCAACTCTATTTTAAAGTAGCCTTGGTCCTCGGCAGGAAGGAAACTGGTGGGCAAAAGTTTATGAATGAGCAGTACGGCTATCAACACCATACCGAAGGCACTGAGAATGCGGCGTGGGTGTTTGATGGTACGCGTAATAAAGCCTACGTAGCGGTTGTTGCCAATGTTTATCCAGGCATTGATATAACGGAACACGATGTTTTTGCGTTTCGTCTTGTCAACCGGGCGCAGAATGAGCGAACACATAACCGGGCTAAGTGTGAGTGCCACAACAGTTGAGAGAAGTACAGACACAACGATGGTGACCGAGAATTGCCGATAGAGCTGTCCGGTAATACCGGCTAAGAAGCTAACCGGAACAAAAACCGCAGCCAGTACAAGCGAAGTGGCAATAATGGCACCGGTCAGTCCTTCCATGGCTTTTTTGGTTGCTTCGTAGGGTGGAAGGTTTTCTTCTTCCATGATGCGCTCTACGTTTTCGACCACGACAATGGCATCGTCCACCACAATACCGATGGCCAATACTAATCCGAGCAGGGTAAGGATGTTGAGCGAGAAACCGAATATCAGCATGAAGCCGAAAGTACCGATAAGCGAGATGGGTACAGCTACCAGCGGGATGAGAGTGGCCCGCCAACTCTGTAATGAAAGGTAAACTACTATGATAACGAGCACCAGTGCCTCGAGGAGCGTTTTATAGACCTCGCTGATTGATTCCGAAATGTAGGTTGTCATGTCCGAAGGAATGTTGTAACTCATGCCTTCGGGGAAGTTGGCACTGATTTCCTTCATGGCGTCTTTTACCTTTTGGGCAACTTCCATAGCGTTGGCACCGGGAAGCATGTAGATGGCCAGCACAGCGGCATTTTTACCATTGATGCTACTCTCGGTGTTATACGATTGTGCTTCGAGCGAGATGCGTGCTACATCGCGCAGGCGGATGATGGAGCCGTCGGGAGCTGCACGTACGACAATCTCTTCAAACTGGCTTACGGTCGACAAACGTCCTTGTGTGGTAATGGGAATGGTAATGTCGAGTCCTTTGACTGGTTGCTGTCCGAGCACACCAGCGGCCGACTCGCGGTTTTGGTCCTTGAGTGCTGTTTGCAGGTCAGCAACCGTAAGCCCGAAACTGGCTAATTTGTCGGGTTGTACCCAAATTTGCATAGCATAGTAACGGCTGCCAATGTTTGATACGCGGCCTACGCCAGGAATACGGCGGAGCAGGTCGAGTACATTGAGCGTAGCAAAGTTACTGAGGTAAATCTCGTCGAATTTAGGGTCAGTCGAGGTGATACAGAGCGTAAGCAACTGGCTGGCTGCCTGCTTTTCAACCGATATACCATTCGATACAACTTCGGCTGGCAGGCGCGATTCGGCTAGTTTGATACGGTTTTGAATTTCAACGGCAGCCAAATCGGGGTCAGTGTCGATGTCGAAGGTAACAGTGGCCGAAAAGCCGCCCGAGTTCGAACTGTTCGATTCCATATAGAGCATGCCAGGTGTACCATTCAGTTCCTGTTCAATGGGGGTGGCAACCGCTTGCGATACCGTGAGTGCACTTGCACCGGGGTACGAGGCGCTAATTTTGACTACAGGCGGCGTAATCTGCGGATATTGATCGATAGGGAGCATGGTTAGTCCAATGATGCCCACCACAACGATCACGATGGATATAACGGCCGAGAATACAGGCCGGTCTATAAAGAAGTTTACTTTCATGTGTCAGTGAGTTTGGCGGAGGCTATCCTCTTGAGGTTGAGGCCTTTCTCCGTAGTTGCACGTGCTTAGCGGTTGGCTTTGCTGCCGGCTACTCTCACCTTCATGCCGGGTGTCAGTTTGTGGTAGCCTTCGGTAACAATCTGTTCTCCCGGTATGAGTCCGCGTTCAACTACAACGTGGTTCTGAAATTCAGGTCCAAGTTCTATAAAGCGTCGTTCAACGGTCATATCCTTGCGCATGACGTAGATGTAAGCGCCGCCTTTCTCGATAATCACCGCCTTCATGGGCACAACGGTTGAGTTTTCGCGTACGTCGAGCAGGAGTTTTACTTTGGTAAACTGTCCGGGCAGAAGCACGCGCTTAGGATTGGGCATTTCGGCGCGTACCGAGAAGGTACCTGTGCGCGGGTCAACCTGAGGCTCGGCAAAGTCAACCAGTCCCTTATACGGATATTCGGTATTGTCGGCCAGTGTAATCGATACGTTGGGCTGCCAGGAGCGGTTCAAGTCCTTTTGTCCCAGGTTTACGTTGCGTTCCTTGCTCTTGAGGTAGTCGAGCGAGGTCATGCTGAAGTCAATCAGCACGGTATCGCTCTTGACAATGGTAGCCAGCAGCGATTTGTTGCCAGGTCCGACGAGTGTACCAAGGTCAACATGGCGTTCACTGATGTGGCCCGATATGGGTGACAGAACTTTGGTGTAGCCTAGTTCCTGTTCGGCCTGATACAAGTCGGCCCGGCTCATGGCTACTGATGCTTCGGCCGTTTCGTAGGCAGCAATGGCGTTGTCTAGGTCGAGTTGGCTGGCTGCATTCTGTTCGTAGAGCGGACGTATGCGTTCCAAGTCACGTTTGGCTTTTTGAGCTTGTGCCTGGTCTTTTTTGAGTTGGGCGCGCACTTTGTCGGCTTTAGCGCGGTAAGGTTCCGGATTGATTACAAAGAGCACCTGGTTCTTTTTAACGTAAGTGCCTTCTGCAAAGAGCATTTGCTCCAGGTAACCTTCAACACGGGCATGTACCTCAACAAAGCGTTGGGCACGGACGCGTCCTACATATTCGCCATAAATGTTTACGTCCTCTTTAGTAGCCGGTGCCGTTTGCACAATAGGCGGCAGTGGGGCGGGAGCGGGGCGGTGGGTGAGATACACATAGATGCCAACGACCACGGCAATGCATATGGTGGTCAAGAAAAGGGCTTTTTTATTCAGTCGGATTTCTTTTTTCGATGAATACAATCGCATATTAGTAGACTTGTTTTATTTACAGGTATAGGGGTGTGAATAAATTCAGTGCTGTTCGAATGATTGATAATTCCCTGACTTATATTCGCAGCAAGTCTTTAACCCCACAGGGCAACACTGGTTGAGGGTTGATTCCTGCAGGGATTTGCTGGTTGAGATAAAAAAGGGGGAGTTTGCTGGCCATGTTTATTTGAACAAGGGATATTTAGATGTCGACAGACTCGTGCGACTCTAATACCCGGTGTAATGGTAATTGGTCTGTTTCCCGAGGTAGGGTAAGTAGACAACTGTGTGTAGTAGTGTTCTTTTTAATGGTGGAGTTTCCTGTTATGGATTTCCGGGTTATCGGGTGCAACCAGGGGATGGCTGCACCTCGAGTCAGCAATAACAGCTAACTGCGGTATATGGCCGATAACGTCTTAAAAAGAGTATTTCTCCAAATATCAACTCTTTTACTGCACGTCTTTTTTTACATTGAGTTTCTCTTGCGTGTGCAAAGATAACACATTCGGCTGTGAATAAGTTGTTATTCAGTTATTTTCACTCATTTGTAATGAATTTATTTTGTATAGTAATGCGCATTGAAAAGCAGATTAAGCAATCAAACTACTTAAAAATCGAACGTTCCGAAAGCCATTCGACTGGTTGAGTGCCCAACTGTTGAGCCTGCAATGATGGGGCTTGGTGTGTGTGGTTGCCAAGGAGGGTGGCTGTGACTGATGGTCAGTGTTAAAAGTTTTGCATCAGGTTTACTACGTTTTACACCGGGTGTTGAATGTCGTACTGGTAAAAGGAAGTGTATGGGGTTTTATGTTGTGAATCCTATTATTTAGGGGCCACCAAGAACTTGGGTATTGAATGCCATTGCTCCCTTGGGCCACCCAAAGACATCCTGACAAGGTAGAAACTTTTATGGGAAAAACATGGAGTGGATAGGATAACGATTTTTTAGTAAACCCTAAAAAGGTTTTCTACTAGAAAAATTCCTCCGGAAGAGGTTATGTTTTGATTTTTAATCGCTATTTTTGTCTTCATATAGTAATTGTGGGAATTTGTTTAGGTTTTTTGCAGCACTAAGATTAGTAATTCCAACGATACAGTCTAATCATAGGAAACGTATTTGTTTTCAATGGATTAGACTTTTAATAATAAATTTGCTGCGGAGTGAAGGTATCTTATTGTATCTTTGTTCCGTTTGACCGGAGCAAGAGGTTATTTGGTGTAGTGGCAACAGTAGTTTTTGCCAGATATGGTGCCGCGAAACGCTTGCTTGGTGCTTTTCTATCGATTAAGTGATAATAATATGGCAGCATCGCGCATCTTATCGTTCGACCTTTTGAAAGCTTTCGCTATTTTTTTGGTAGTGTGGGGACACGTCATCCAGTATTTTCTATCAACAGACCCGCAATCCGAACCCGTATACCGTTTTATCTATGCCTTTCATATGCCCTTATTTATGATGGTATCGGGTTATTTTTCTGGTACGTCACTCGATCGTCCGGTGCTTCCGATGTTGCGCAAGCGTTTTATGCAACTCATTGTGCCCTGTGTGGCCTGGGGGGTGGTGCTTTATGTCACACAACTTGAGGCTATTGATCCCCAGCGTGCAATAGACTATTCGCTGACTAGCCTGTTGCACTGTCTTACTCACTGGTTTTGGTTCCTTAAGTCGCTGTTCTGTTGCTTTGTGCTTCTAGCCTTGGGCAAATGGCTGCGTGGAGGATGGGCTGCTTGGGGCTTGCTGCTTCTGCTCTCACAGTTTCTGCCCTTTCTGCAACTCCGTTACTTGCTAGTCCCCTTCCTTGCTGGCGTGTGGTTGTCGCGTAGCGGCGCCGGTGAGCGCCATCCCGCACGTTGGTGCGGTGGGTCGGCCTTGGTATTTGTAGTGCTTTTTATGTCGCAGCCCAATGAGGCCGTCAATGTGCCTAGTTTGACAGACAGCTTTAAGGGTGGCGACTATGCAATGGCTCTTGAGTTGTTTGGCTGGCGCCTGCATCGCATTTTTACCGGCTTGGCCGGTTCAATGTGTTGTATTAGTTTTTTTCGTTGGGCTAACTTTCGTTCCGGCTGGCTTTCCGAAGCCTTTGCAGGGTATGGAAGGCAAACACTGGGGCTTTATGTGTTGCAAGTGCTTTTGGTTGAAATTGTTATGGCTCCTTATTTTAATATGGATGGCGCCTCGTTTGTAGTCTTCAACTTTGTACTCGCCCCAGGGTGTTCCTTGCTTATACTCGGTTTGCTTATTGACGTGGTTCGTTTGCTCGCATCGCATGCTTTTACGGCCAAATACCTCTTAGGGGTTACAGCGCGCAAATTGGAACCTTCTACTTCTTCGTCTACCTCTTCATCCATTCGATAGTCTTTCCGGGTATCGTAAACGGCTGAATTTACTTGCTGGATTTCTATGAATGCTCAGATGTTATGGGTGGAGTAATCTTCTGTCCATTATCCTGCTTTAGGTAGTGGGGAAAGATGAAGTATAAAACATAAGGCATGTAGGAGCAAGTTAGGCAAAGTATACTCCTTATATATATAATAGGAGTTGTGGGTGAGTATTTGCGCTGAGTTATTATGCGTCTGGTCCTGTTCTATATAATAGGTGTTGTAAGTAGACATCCGTATGGAACAGCAATGCGTCACGCAAATCGTTTATCAAAGGAGTTCATGGTGAATTTTGTGCAGTGTTGTTGCGTGTTTCAGGCAATGTGTGGGGTGGATGCACTTGATTGACCATTATATAGCTCTCATTCATCAAACATCTTTTGCTTCCTAAAAAGTGTGTCTCGAGCATTGTGGAAGCCTGCAAAGCCCTTGCGAATGAGACAAAATGCAGGCATGACCCCCCCTTATGAGCTTTCTACCCCATCTTTTGCTAAGTTTTAGCAATTTAGCATGTACCTTTTATTGCGTGTTCGGATTAAAGTTCGTAACTTTGCAGCCCGAAAGGTGTATTGTGCACCTATGTCTCTCAAGAATACAACAAAAATATATATATAACAAATTAAAAAATCAAACAATGCCTACTATTCAACAATTGGTAAGAAAGGGTAGAAGTGTTGCTGCAGACAAGAGTAAGTCTCCTGCACTCGATTCATGCCCTCAGCGTCGTGGTGTGTGCGTGCGTGTTTATACAACTACGCCGAAGAAGCCTAACTCAGCAATGCGTAAGGTTGCCCGTGTACGTCTGACCAACTCCAAGGAGGTGAACTCCTACATCCCCGGTGAAGGTCACAACTTGCAGGAGCACAGCATCGTGCTCGTTCGCGGTGGTCGTGTAAAGGACCTTCCGGGTGTACGTTATCACATTGTTCGCGGTACTTTGGATACTGCCGGTGTGGCTAACCGTACTCAGCGTCGTTCTAAGTATGGTGCTAAGCGTCCTAAGGCCGCTAAGAAGTAAAAAATGTAGGTAGCGGGGTAGAGGCCCATGTGTTTAAGCAGATAGTCCTTTGCTTCCGCTCCTTTTTTAATTATTTATTGGTTTGCACAAGGTTGAGTAAATGTCCAGATGTGGAATTGAAGAACTGAATTGCAGCCCTAACAAAACCAACTTCACTCACAATGAGAAAAGCAAAACCTAAAAAGCGTGTGATTCTTCCGGATCCCGTGTATGGTGACCAGAAGGTTTCCAAGTTTGTTAACCACCTGATGTACGATGGTAAGAAGTCAGTTTCTTACGAAATCTTTTACAAGGCTCTCGAGATTGTAGGCGAGAAGATGAAGGATCAGGAGAAGAGTGCCCTCGAAATTTGGAAGGCAGCTCTTGATAAAGTAACTCCCCAGGTTGAGGTTAAGAGCCGTCGTATCGGTGGTGCTACCTTCCAGGTACCTACGGAAATCCGTCCCGACCGCAAAGAGTCTGTATCTATGAAGAACATGATTAACTTTGCACGCAAGCGCGGTGGTAAAACTATGGCCGACAAGCTCGCTGCTGAAATCATGGATGCCTTCAACGAACAGGGTGGTGCCTTCAAGCGTAAGGAAGATATGCACCGCATGGCTGAGGCTAACCGTGCATTTGCACACTTCAGATTCTAATTTTAGCGACACAATACAACGATGGCAAAGCAAGATTTACATTTGACCCGTAACATCGGTATCATGGCTCACATCGATGCCGGTAAGACTACCACTTCAGAGCGTATTCTTTTCTATACGGGTAAGACACACAAGATTGGTGAGACCCACGACGGTTCGGCTACCATGGACTGGATGGCCCAGGAGCAGGAGCGCGGTATCACCATTACTTCGGCAGCTACTACGGCTTACTGGACTTGGAATGGCAACAAGTATAAGTTCAACTTGATTGACACTCCGGGACACGTTGATTTTACCGCCGAGGTTGAGCGCTCTTTGCGTGTACTCGACGGCGCCGTAGCTACGTATTGTGCAGTCGGTGGTGTTGAGCCCCAGTCTGAAACCGTTTGGCGTCAGGCTGACAAGTATAATGTTCCCCGTATCGGTTATGTTAACAAGATGGACCGTTCGGGTGCCGATTTCTTCGAGGTGGTACGTCAGATGAAGGACGTGCTCGGTGCTACTCCCTGTGTGATTGCTGTACCTATCGGTGCAGAGGAGAACTTCAAGGGTATTGTTGACCTCATCAAGATGAAGGCTATCCTGTGGCACGACGAGACCATGGGCGCTGAATACGATGTAGAGGAGATTCCCGCTGAACTCAAGGATGAGTGCGACGAATGGCGCGGCAAGATGATTGAAATCGCAGCTGAGCAGGACGAAACGCTTATGGAGAAGTATTTCGAGGATCCTGAGAGTCTAACTGAGGAGGAAATCGTAGCTGCTATCCGCAAGGGTACGCTCGCTCTGAACATTGTGCCTATGACCTGCGGTTCTTCGTTCAAGAACAAGGGTGTACAGACGCTGCTCGACTACGTTTGCATGTTCCTTCCTTCTCCCCTCGATACTCCTAATATTGTTGGTGTTAACCCCACTACCGGCGAAGAAGAAGAACGTAAACCCAGCGAAGATGATAAGACCGCTGCTTTGGCATTTAAGATAGCAACTGACCCGTATGTAGGTCGTCTTACTTTCTTCCGTGTTTACTCGGGTAAGGTAGAGGCCGGTTCGTATATCTATAACGTGCGTTCGGGTAAGAAGGAGCGCGTATCGCGTCTCTTCCAGATGCACTCTAACCACCAGAACCCGGTTGAGGTGATTGGCGCTGGTGATATCGGTGCTGGTGTAGGTTTTAAGGACATCCGCACAGGTGACACCCTTTGTGATGAAACCGCACCCATCATTCTCGAATCTATGGACTTCCCCGATCCCGTTATCGGTATCGCTGTAGAGCCTAAGACTCAGAAGGACCTTGATAAACTCTCGCAGGGCTTGGCCAAATTGGCTGAGGAAGACCCCACCTTTACGGTGAAGACCGACGAGCAGTCGGGTCAGACCGTTATCTCGGGTATGGGTGAGCTTCACCTCGATATCATTATTGATCGTCTGAAACGTGAGTTCAAGGTAGAATGTAACCAGGGTAAGCCTCAGGTTAATTACAAAGAAGCCATTACCAAGACTGTTAACCTTCGCGAGGTTTACAAGAAGCAGTCGGGTGGTCGTGGTAAGTTCGCAGATATCATCGTGAATGTAGGTCCCGTTGATGAGGATTTCAAGGAAGGTGGTCTGCAGTTCGTTAACAAGGTAACAGGCGGTAACATTCCTAAGGAATTCATCCCCTCTGTACAGAAGGGCTTTGAGGCAGCTATGAAGAGCGGTGTGCTCGGTGGCTTCCCCCTCGACAGCCTCAAGGTTGAGTTGCTCGATGGTTCGTTCCACCCCGTTGACTCAGATCAGCTTTCGTTCGAAATTGCTGCACTTCAGGCTTACAAGAACGCTTGCTCTCAGGCAGGTCCCTGCCTCATGGAGCCTATGATGAAGCTCGAAGTTGTTACTCCCGAGGAGAACATGGGTGACGTTATTGGTGACTTGAACAAGCGTCGTGGACAGGTTGAAGGTATGGAGAATGCTCGTTCGGGTGCTCGTGTAGTGAAGGCTACTGTGCCCCTCGCAGAGATGTTCGGCTATGTAACCGCTCTCCGTACAATTACTTCAGGCCGTGCAACAAGTTCTATGCAGTACGATCATCACGCACCTGTTTCGTCGAGCATTGCCCGTGCCGTACTCGAGGAAATGAAGGGCCGTGTAGACCTCATCAAGTAAATTCCCAATAAAAATAACTTTTTGCCAGGTAAGGGGATGGGATAACGAATGACTCTTATCCCATTTTCCTCCTAGGCTTTTCATTCTAAAAATTAATATGAGTCAGAAAATCCGTATCAAGCTCAAAAGCTACGATCATACCCTCGTAGAGAAGTCTGCAGAGAAGATCGTTAAGAACGTAAAGGCTACCGGTGCTGTTGTCAGCGGTCCTATCCCCCTTCCCACGCGCAAGCGTATCATCACTGTGAACCGCTCTACCTTCGTTAATAAGAAGAGCCGTGAGCAGTTCGAGATTTCTTCATACAAGCGTCTCATCGATATCTACAGTTCAACTGCTAAGACTGTTGACGCGCTCATGAAGCTCGAGTTGCCCTGTGGTGTTGAGGTTGAAATCAAGGTGTAGTCCTTCGTTCAAGCTAACGCTATATGCCCTCCGATGTGCATGCATGTGTACATCGGAGGGCTTTTCTTTTCTTGCTGTGTTCATTTACTCTCTACTTACGGGTTGGCTGTTTT
>Belle_p2__coassemble_2020_pt1 | contig 16857 bp, 16 predicted proteins | sample Belle_p2__metabat2_high_PE_006 | metagenome-assembled genome bin Belle_p2 | reverse complement strand
AAGCCCATCGGCAGAATTAAGTATGCACTAAATTAATTCCGCCAACGGGTTTATAATATATATCCCAATTTGTAGAACTTTCGTCATGGTTCTGACGTTCATATTTTTCATACAGTATCTGATGACCGTATTCATTGTACAATATTCGTTGGTGAATCGTACTGTACATTTGATTTTCTATAGTGCTCAAAGTTTCTTTATAACTTCCATATTGGTCGAGCACGGTGACGTTATGCGATGCTGTCCAATTGGTTGTTTCTGTCTTTCTTTCGTAACCACCATTGGCCTGATAGGTATATTGGTTGGTTCCCAACCTGTTTCCTTCTTTATCATAAACTTCGTATCTAATGGGCTTGTTGTTTTTTGAACGATTATTAGTATCATAACCATCAAAGAAAAGCTGATAAAGAGTATTACCCAGCCATATAAAGTTTCCATCCGATTCGTGCCACTTGATATTTTTAACCAGATACTTATCATCGTTGTTAGGAAAGAGAACCATCTCATGGGGTGCACGTTCGCCGTCTTTATAGTGAAACTGATATTGAACTGTGCTGGATGTCGAGTTGGGCTTTAGTCCTGTGTGGAAGACAACTTCGGTGATGCGCCCTTCATTGCCGCGCTTTACTTCCTTCCACCAGGTTAAATTGCCTGTTTCATCTTCCTCCCATTGGTTAGTTTCAGTATTAAAAAATATCGCGTGGTTGCTAGTCCAGGTTTGGGTAAAGATGGGGTCTGCTTCAGCATCGGCCACTGCTAATAGTGTAAAGTTAACCCCATCATTCGAACGGAAGCGATCTGTGTGATTATTAAAACCATTACTGTCGAATTTCAGAGCTATACGTTCACCACCTTTACACTCGGTAGTCACTCTATCGTAATCAAAAGTTGTCTGAGTCTGAGTAGCAATACGGTCATTTTCGTCAAAGGTACGTTCTAGTTTCTCCAGGATTAACCATTCCCCTTTATAAAAAATCTTCTTCACCCGCGTTTTCCATAGCCAGCCGGTTTTATCGGTGTTCTCAGAAGCTGCCTGGGGCAACAGGGGGTCATGCTGCAAGGTGATGGAAGAAAGGGGCTGACGGGATAAGTTTTGTGCTTGCATCCCGAAGCCGGCACTTAGCAGCATAGCTAAGGTAAAAAGTGTTGTACGTCTTTTCATAAGTCAATTGGTTTTGCAGACTTCCAGTTCCCGAAGCCTTGTTGGTAAATTATTAGGTGGTTTGCCAAGAGTTAACAGCCGGCAGAACTGTTTTAGCCCGCAGTATGCCTGTGCCGCTATGAGCGGGTAAGGAGGCTGTAGACTCCCGGAGTGTTGCTTCGCCCCGCTTAGATGCGGAAGCTGATGTAGAAGCGTACGCTGTTGGTTTTGATTTGGCGTTTCGACTTTTTGACCACGTCGTTCAAGCCCGGTTTTTCAACATCCAGATTTTCATCGGCAAAATTGTTCATGCTGAAGTTGTTGTACTTGGCTTTGCCCCAGCGGCCCTCAATACCGAAGGAGATGAGTTTGTACGAGATGGCAGCACCCGATACAAAGAACGAGGCATAGTTGCAACTGAAATCATCGTCAATCAAAATGCCCGAGAAGGTCGGTGCATAGCGGAAGTAAGCACTGAGCTTGAGGTGGTCGAAGGGGTTGACGGTGATGCTCGGACCTACGTGCATGCTGTATTCAAACTGGTGGCGGCCAATGTTTTTCTCCTCTTTCTGCTCATAAGGATAGTCGGGGTTGGGGTCGGCAGGTTTGCCGTCGCCTTCGAGCGCATAGTTGCTGATTTTGCCGTAGTTGGCATAGTTCAGATCCAGGAAGGTACAGTCAATACCAAACTTGATCATGTTGAGAATGGGTTTGCGGTGCAGGTAGTAGGTGCGTCCCATGGTCAGGGCAAAGGCAAAGTCGCTGTTCCATTTTTCGCCCGTGCCGCCCTCTTCCTGAAGCGACTGCTTGACAAAAGCAATGTTGCGGTATTTGCTGCGTTGCCAAACGCGGTCAAAGTGCTGTTGTTTCTGGGTGTCGTTTACCCGCTCTTCAAGTTTCTGTACCACTTGTGTGAGCGAATCGTTGCGTTGCTGCTCCTGCAAGGCAGGATCGGTTGCATGCGTGGTGCTGTCTGTTTGAACTTGAGCTGAAAGGTTCATGAACGGCATGCCGGCTAAGGCAAGAATGCAAAGTAAAGATTTCATGTAGATAAAGTGTATAAAAAGTGATGAATTATAATGCAGCGTTAAATCGTTTGGCTAATAGCTATTTTGCGCAACCCCCGGGGACTTGTTTAAGTCGTTGGTACGATTGTATCAGTGGTTGTATATTTTTTACCTCCCGCTTGAGGGGGCTTGCAGCGAACAGGTCGTTGCAGGCAGCCCCCTTCAAGGAGGTGAAAACACCCGGGTGCGAGGCTTTAAGTTCGTCTGTAATATTCCCTAAAAATTCCACATAGTTAGTTTCATGAAGCATTCTGTTCCGGCAGCACGTATCGGCAAACGCATCAACAGCATCATTCAGTCTGGCTATGTGCAACCCGGTATACGCTGGGCCATACGATACGGGTAATTACCCCAACGCCCTTGGTAACACACTGTGGTGCCTATACGGATGCGGCAGGCTTGCCAAAGCCTTGCTTACTTGCCGGAAATGTATAAAATAGTAAACAAAAGCTTGCCACACCTTTGTCTGAGAAGACTGGTGAATAAACTTTTTAAAAGAGGCATTGAATGTCTCTATATTTTTGAATTTTCAATTTTTCTTCTTGCAAATTTAAACAACCAACCCCTAATAACTATCAATAAAATCATAAATCATCGCTTTTAGTATTGAAAATACCGGAAAACCATGAGGTTATTTGGTGCTTAAATTTGCAATTTTAACAAAATTGCAGCGATGCTTTGCCGAATCCATCTAAGGAGAGTTCGTTTTTCGGAACCTCCATTCAAACAGCGTGTGGCTTACCGGTAAGGGGTTTAAAATTTTAAACCCCGATTTTTGTTTTTTTGATAGCCCTTTTTGTTTTTTCGGTGATAAGACGTGGTCCGTCCATCCGAATCACCCGTGCCCTTTGGTGCGTACAAAGGTTGAGGCTGCAAACATTTTGAGCGGGTAAAAGGGACTACAGCAGCGGGGTGGGGGGATGAAACCTGCGTAACCTTCTACACAAACTGTAGCAATGGCGAAGGCGTGCCCAAGCAAAGCCCCCCGGAAAGTCAGAAACATCCAACTTTCAGGGGGGCTTTCCGAATCGAGCAAAGGCCTTATGCCTTTGGGCAGTTGTCATAGAACGGAGTATGGGCGTTGCGCCCGTGTTTTGCCGCTATGAGCAGAAAAACATCCGGTACTCAGTCAATTCACCTTTTTTCTGAGTGATTTTTCCTTTTCACTTTTTAGCTATCCCTCATCGGCCTGTTGCAGCTTGCTGCCGATAAACACTTTAAAGCGGTCGTTGATGTCGAGCAAGTCAGTAGGCAGCAGGGCGCGGCATTGGTCGATGAGTGCATTGCCGAAGCTGCTATGCCGGTGGGTGTAGTCTCTGGCATCAGCAATCGAAGCAGTCATGGCCCCGATGGTGTCGGAGTCGCCCCCCATCGAGATGGCCAGTCGCAACGCCTTTTCGGCCGGGTCGCTACAACGTTCCAGATAAGCCTTGATGGCAATGGGCACACTGCCCTGGCAGGTAACATCGAACAAGTAATTGGGGCGGAGGTCTGCAAGGTTAAAGTCCAGGTTATATCCTATTTGTTCTGTTACAAAATTCCTGATTTTTTCCTCCCCTTCGGTGCGGGTAGTTTTGTTCAGGAATATGCATCCGGCAATGGCCTGAGCCCCTTTGATGCCCTCAGGGTGGTTGTGCGAAACAGCGGCAGTGATGCGTGCCAGTTCCATCGCCTCTTCGAGCGAGCTGGCATACAGCCCTGCAGGGCTCACCCTCATGGCCGAACCATTGCCCAAACTGTTGTAGGGCTGCGGATGGTTGCTCCTCAGCCAAAGCGAAAACATTTTGCCATAGCCGGCATTTGGATATTTGCGTCCCAACTGCTGCATGCAGGCAACCAACGTATCGGGTTGATGCTTCGGGTCGGTCATAAGCCATTCAGCCACGGCAAGCGTCATCACTGTATCGTCTGTGAATCGGCTTCCTGGGGGTACGAGTTCAAAATCCTCAGTCTTGATGTTGTGCTGCTCGCGGGTACTGCCCACAATGTCGCCAATGATTGCTCCTAACATAATAGTATGGTATTCAAGATTGTTCAAAAAAAAGCGTATCGTCAGTTTAAAACTCCAGTCTGAACCCCTTCTGTTTGAGTTCCTCGTATTTGTCCTTATTAAATCGGTAAAGAAAGGCCTCCTTTTTTTGTGATGGGTTGACCGTTTCGTTTGTTATTTCCAGCATCTCCAGTCGTTTCATTTTGTTGTAAAAGTTGCGGCGGTCGAATCGCACGTTCAGTATAGCCTCGTAAAGGTTCTGCAGTTCTTTAATGGTGAACGTCTCCGGCAGTAATTCAAAGCCCACCGGTTCGAAGTGAATTTGCTGACGCAACGCCTGTTCAGCCTTCCGTAGAATTTGGTCGTGGTCAAAGGCCAGCTGCGGCACCTCGTCGAGGGCAAACCAGTTCGCAGCGGTGGCATCGTCTCCTCCCTTCACCTCCTGCATCTGTACCAAGGCATAGTAGGCTATGGTAATAACCCGTTCGCGCGGGTCGCGATGTGGTGCCGTGAAGGTGTGAAACTGGCGGATGTAAGCACCTTTCAGTCCTGTCTCTTCCTGTAGTTCGCGCAGTGCTCCCTCCTCGGCACTCTCGTCCATTTTCATAAAGCCGCCGGGAAAAGCCCAGCGTCCTTTGTAGGGTTCAATGCCTCGTTGCACCAATAGCACTTTCAATTTCGTACCGTCGAAACCAAAGATTACACAGTCGGTTGTTACGCTCGGATGAGGGTATTTGTAACAGTATTTCAACTCTTTTCCGATGGGATTAGTCTCATTCATATTTTTAGTTGTGTAAAAATTACGCTGCAAAAATAATGATAGTCTTCCGAACGGCAAAGAATATCTGTGTAAAAATCACGCAAGTGTAATACTTTACGATTCCTGCATGGTGTGGTGTCCTTGGGCAAAGGTAGCCATTCAACGATACTCCACCGGTTGAACCCCCGTTGCTCCAACGAAGCGGGCAAGCGTTTGTATAAAATCGACTAAAAATCGTTCGAAAACAGCCTTTAGCCCATATAAAAGTGTGTAAGATGCCCCAATAATATGTTTTATAACATATTCTGCTGCAATTTTAGGTTCAAAGGTGCGCCTATATGGTTTTTACCTTTACTTTTGCACAAGTTATGAGTCGGCATTTCGCGAAAGTTTAAGTTTCGTTATTTCCGGCATCAACCTATTATACCCCGGTGCGTGGCAGCATCGTTTACCTTAAAAACAATAAATACCAGTAAAAGTATCACTCATATATTCTACGAACTATGAAAAAGTATTTCTTAGCATTGGTCATTGCTCTGATGGGCCTGACCGCGCACGCTCAGCGTACCCCGCATGCCATTGGTGCTCACTTTGGTGGCTCAACCATCGACTTGGAATATCAGTATCACTTCAGTAACCGCAACTTTCTGGATGTTACAGCCGGTGTCTTCGATTTGGATGACGGTTTTGCTTTCCAGGCCGTTTATAACTGGAACATCAAGCAGTGGGGCAACTGGACTCCGCGCTTCGGAACCTGGAAACTCTGGGGCGGCTTTGGTGGCGGCATGGGCTTTTATGACCACGAATGTCACGATGGTTTCTTTTTTGGCCCGGTCGGCACCTTAGGTTTTGGCTTTACGCTCAAAGCCTGTCCGCTCACCTTTGGCCTTGACTACCGTCCCATGGTAGCCTTTAACGTGGGCGACGACTTTGACATTCTCGATCGTGGTTTCCGCAACATTGGTGTCACCCTTACTTACCGCTTCTAAGGCATCGGGCCTACGTCCGGCCGCAAGCTATAGCCAAGTGCCCCGCTATCGCATACTTCCCTCAGTGGGAGTTGCGATAGCGGGGCATGGTGTTTGGGGCTAACGCTGTTTTTGAAGGGGTCACTTTTTTATATTTTATTTTATCAAAAGTCTTATTTAATCGCTCTATTTGCAGTAGGGCAAGTATGGCTTTAGTTTGGAGGTTTTGCTGTCATTGAGTTTTTATAGAATGTACAGCATTTCCGTTAGATTCTTTATATCGAGATGATTAACTGATAAATGATGAAATCAGGGGGCAGTACCATTATGATGGTAAACGCAAAAACGGATTCGGCCTTAGAGGAATTCGACGAAGCACCGCTGTTTTGTTGTTAAAATTGCAAGTTTGAGCGCTTCAAGCCTCATGGTTTTCCGTGATTTTCAATGTTAAAAGCGCTAATTTATCATTTTATTGAGGGTTATTAGGGTTTAGTTTTTTATATTTGCGATGATAAGATATTAAAATTCAATAACCTATAGATATTATGAGAAAAAAAGCATTTTTCCAGGCATTCCTGCTGGTTGTAGTGGGATGCTTATTCTTTTCGTGTTCGAATACTCCGGATAATGAAGTAGAGTATTTTGCCTTTCAAGAAACGAAAGACGGCGATTGGGGCTTGATATCTTCCGATGGTGAGGTCCTCTTTGCGGGAGAGTTTGACAATGCTCCCACCGTTGTGCGCGATGGCTGCTTCTTCGTGCAAAACGACAAAGGTAAGTGGGAACTTTTTTGAGGCGGATAAAAAGCCCAAAAAGATTGGAAGTGAATACCTGAGTGTTTCAGCTTTCCGTAATGGCCATGCCTTTGTTGTTGAAAAGGACAAACCGGTGACTATCATCAATACCAAGGGCGAAATGGTGAAGGAACTTCATAAAATTGAAGGTAAAACGGTTGTGGGCGTATGCGCACCTAATATGAAAGGTAATGCTATCTTCCAAACCGCCGATACGTTATATGGTGTAATTGATGTATCTGGCGATTGTGTAATCAAGCCGGAGTATATCGATTTAAATCATTTCGGCTTGGATAGATATATCGCTGTCTCGAAGAAGTATAAAGGCAAAGACAGCAAGAAGTACAGCATCTTAAGTAAAAATGGTGAGGTGCTTTTAGAACTTTCGTCCGATCGTTATGAAGAAATTGGTACACCCTCATTAGATGGTAAACTAATTCCGGTAGCAGTCGAAAAAGATAATGAAAAAGCCTGGGGCTTACTGAACGACAAAGGTGAGGAAGTGCTTAAGCCTACTACCCGGATAGAGAAAATCAGTGCCGTATTTGGTGATAAGTTTATCTTCAAAAGGACCGTAAGTGGGGACTGATGAATGTTGAAGGTGAAAAATTGATCTATGCTAAATACGACGAATTGATGTACGATGAAACCAAAAAAGTATTAATAGCAGGTAAGGAGGACAATGGCATGTCCTGGAAGTATATTAATGAGGAAGATGAGCAATTAAGTTCTGAAACTTTCACCAGAGCTCTGGATTTCTCTATTTTGGATGGAAAACATACCATCGTAAAGCCTGACGACCATATTTATGCTCTGATAAATAGTGAGTATGAGATGTTGAAAGGCCAGCCCGATATGGTTGACATTAGTTTAAGCGAAGGTTGTAACTGGATAGGGAGCGACTATATTGACTTTAATGAATTTATTGCCAAACTGCAACTTAAACAAAATAGTATTTTCGGTTTAAGTTTACAGTCAAAGCCGGTTGATGTAGCTAATCTGAATTCTCAATGGGATGAATATTTTGAGCCTGATCCTCGCTTGCATGGTTATTTGAATAAGTTAGCTATGCGAAGGTCGCTGGATTATACTCATCTTGAACTTGAAGTTTTATTTGATGATATAATAGGCCGAGAAGTAGAAGACGAAGGTATGCCAATCGAAGATGAAGATTTAGAGGTAGCAGACGGTCCTTGTGAGTGGACCGATGCCAAGCCCCAAAAGATAGAGTTGAATATTGAAAAAACTTCTAAGTTGAATGGCAAAATGGATACTCTGTTTGGTATGATTGCTGACATCTACAAGAAAGGTGCTGCCATTGTAAAGCAAAATAATAATGCCCTGCTGTTGAAATGCAAAGATGGTTCAGTGTGTGCTGTCGTTCGTGACTTTAACAGTATTACTATAAGCATCATATCAGCAACTTATGCAGCTGATTTCTTGGAAGGATTCTCAATTGATAAGTACGATGGTCCTATATTGGAGGGCGATTTTGACTAAACTCTTCTTTATCTAACTTCAAGCCCCCGTTGCATGCTAATCAGTGCAACGGGGGCTTGTTATTGGGGTTGAGGCTAAGGAATGCCCGGCGAACCTTCCGGATTTATTCGGGCCGAAACTTCAGTTCAATGCTGCTTCGGGCCGAAGCCGCTTCAGGTCAAACTGCTGGTAGGGTAGGCCTTAATCCGATTCATGAATGAGAGGGTTATGAGCGTGCGTGCATCGAGGCAGCTGCCGCTTGAGCATTGAATGCTCCTTTACCCTTTCCGTGCTGCCAGCCATTTGCGCACCGGCTCATCGTAGAGTTTGAGTAAAAGCCAGGCCAGAAGCACATTCCACAGGCAGACGCCCAGGGCTACCTGCCAGGTGTCGGCCAGCGTGACCAGATTGTTGGCCTTGAGCCAGGCGTAGAACAGGTACATAAAGGGGTAGTGGATGATGTAGAGGGGGAAGGAAATGTCGCCCAGAAACTTGCAGATGCGGGTGGAGAGGGCGTCGGTAGTATTGCCCGAGGCCCCTAACCACAATATCAGCGGGAAGGCCAGTACCAGGCAACCCATCTCGAATAAACCATTTAGGCATAGTGTGTTGTTGCCCGCAATATAAGGTATGGTAAAGAGCAGTACGAGCAGCAGGGTGCCGAACCAGAAGGCACCGCGTACCTTGACGGGGCGGAACACGCGCGAAAGGAGCATACCTAAGGTAAAGGGAAAGAGCATGCGCAGCGAACCGCCTAAAAAGTTCACACGGTCGAGTGTCCAGCCCACCCCTAAACTGCCGTAGCCCGATACATTGGTCAGCGTAAACCACGCGAGTGCAGCTGCCAGGATTGCACATAGCAGGGCCAGCCAGCGGGTTGCCAGGCGGCGCAGTACCAAGGCGTAGAGCAGGTTGCCGATGTATTCAAAAAAGAGCGACCAGCTCGGGCCGTTGAGCGGAAACATCTCGCCGTTGCCGCGCACCTCGTAGCTGCCTCCGGGCACGGCAGGGATGAGAAATATGCCCATGAGCAAGGCCCACAGCACCGCGCTGAAGGCCACGGAGGTGCCGTCCCACTGCACACTGCCCTGCAACATAAAGGTGAGGGTACCGAGTACAGTTCCCATCACCACCATGGGGTGCAGACGGATGAGGCGGCGCCGGGCAAAGCCTTGCAGACTCAGGGTTTTGCCCCAGCGGTCGTCGTAGGCATAGGCAATGACAAAGCCCGAGAGCATAAAAAAGAAATCGACGGCCAGGTAGCCGTGGTTGATGGTTTCAATCAGGCCGCCGCCCACAAAGGCGTAGCCCTCGAACACATGGTAGCACACCACCAGCAGGGCAGCCACACCGCGCAACCCATCGAGCAGGGCATAGTGGGGTTTAGTGTCTGAATAAGAAGCAGATGAAAGCATTTGCATGTAATGAATAAAAAAAATACGAATAATGAAGTCAACGGCGGCCGGTGATGTCGAGTTCCGGCTGCATACGGTGTGCAAAATTACGCTTTTGCCGGAACTTCGTTTTTGCCTAAAAGCAAAAAAGCCACACCGACATTCCCCTTTTGGATCGGATGAGGGATGTAGGTGTGGCACATTCACGAAAAGAGATATGGCAGGCCCTTTGGATTGCATAGTTGGGCGGTCTACTCAATTTGAGCACGGATGCGGCTCAGCGTATAGATAGAGATGCCTAAAAAGGCTGCAATATATTTGAGTTTAACGCGGTTGGCCAGTCCCGGGTAGCGTTCCAAAAAGCGTTCGTAGCGAGCTTTGGGTGGCAGCTGCAGGCGGTCGACAAAGAGGTGACTCAACTCTTTATTCACATTTTGGTGGAGCACGCGCCCCCAGTTGGCAATGTCGATGTATTGGGTGTAGAGTTCGTTGAGGCGTTCAACACTCATTACATACAGCCGGCAGTCTTCGAGCGTTTCGATGCTCTCAATCGAAGGGTGGTTGTAGTAGAGCGAATCCATTCCAAAAGTAATGTTGCCCTCGCGGCTGAACCAGGTTGTAGTTTCTTTGCCGTCGTAATGAAAGATGGAGCGTGTAAGCCCCTCTTCAATAAAGTACACTTCGCGTCCGGTAGAGCGTGCATGTACCAGGTAGGTGTTGCGCGGCACGTAGCGTTCCGTCAAACTGTTGGCAAGGGCTTGCAGCGCCTCGTCGCCCATGGGATACACGCGACGTATGCTGTTCAGAATGTGCTGCATGGTATGGCATAAAAAGGGTTTAGCGTGTATAGCTTTCGTTGCCGTAGGCATCAACAGCAGTCACTACGTAGCTGCTGTGCTTGAGAGCAGGCAGTGTCAGCAGTTTTTCGAAGTGCGTTTGGCGCAGGCGTCTTGCCAGCAGGGCATCGCCGTGTATCGAGTCGATGCGGTACACGTTGTAAGTAACGGGTGTGCGGTCTGTTACAGGTTTCCATTTCAGGCACAGCCGCATCCCGTCAAAGCACTGTTCCACTTCGGGGTGTGCGGGTGGAACAGTATCGTGCCATACCATGGGAGGCACCAGGGCAGGCTGCAGGTAAAAGTCGCTGCACAGCCAGTTGTAGAGCCCTTTTTCGTTGTCGAGCAGAAAGCGCGTGCGGAAAAAGGCCTGTCCGCCCAACCCTTCATGCCGCGCCACGTTCATTTGGCGCTGTACACTGATGAGTGGCCAGTTTTTTTGTTCCTTGTTCAGAAAGTAGATGCCCAGTCCGGGCACCACGGGCCTTCCGGCATCATTCTCCTTCCAATCGGCCAGGAAAGGGTAGTAGTGCACGCCGTCAAAGTACATCATCGGGAAGAGCATATCCATCCATCCCATGCGCAGCCAGCGTTGCGCGTCCTGGTTCACGGCATCGCGGGCGTTCCAACCAAACGAGGAGTAGCGCGCCAGGTCGGCATATTTGCCTACAGGCGAGCAGCTCAGTTTAATCCACGGACGTACCGATTTCACGGCATCGCGAATGGCCTTGACACAACGGTCAACGTTTTCGGTGCGCCACACCGCCTTGGGTTTGCCGTGAGCATAGCGCCGGTAAGTGGGGGTATCGTCAAAGGGAATGCCCGCCTCGGGGTAGCGTATGTAGTCAAGGTGAATGCCATCGACGTTGTATCGTTCGGCAATTTCGCGGCATAGGTTAGCCAGATAGAGCGCTGTGCCCGGTACACCCGGATCCATCATCCAGGCATCGCCGCTGCGACGGCACAGTTCGGGATGTTTGTTGGGCAAGACACGTTTGCCCAGTTTGCGTGCCGTTGTAGCCTTGCAGATAGGAAAGGCTACGACCCAGGCATGACACTCCATGCCCCGCCGGTGGCACTCTTCGATGGCAAAGGCCAGCGGGTCGTACATGGGGTCGCGGCCGGGAGTACCCGTCAGACAGGCATCCCAGGGCTCATAAGCCGAGGCATAGGTGGTTGATGCCCGCAGGCGGCTTTGAAAGAGCACCATGTTGATACCGGCAGCCTGCAGGCGGTCGAGCATGTTGCATAGTTCGCGTTGCTGGCATTGTATGCCGGCCGGGGTAGTGGCAGGTTCGCTGGGCCAGTCAAGCCCCATCAAGGTGGTAAGCCATACGGCGCGTACTTCGTAGCGCACTTGTGAACTAACAGGCGAATGGGCGGGTTGTGCCGGCAGATGGCAAGTGTATAGAAAGAGAATGGAAAGAAGGAGTAGGCGATACATAGGTTGGAATGAACTGAGGGTGGATAAACCGGCGTGTGCGCATGGGGCAAGCTTTTATTGATGCTTGTATGTCAGGTTTAAAAGCGACTGTACTACGCCTCGTGGCACACCTAAGTCCATGGCCCGTTGCAGGTCGCGGCGAGCCTGGCCAAAGGCCTCCAGCGAGATGAGTATACGGGCCCGTTCGATGTAAAGATTGGCATCGTCCGGACACAGGGCAATCAGTGCATCGTAGTCGGCCCGTGCCGGGCCGTGCATGCCCAGTGCGGTGTGAACACCGGCGCGGGCGGTGAGTGCCTCAATGCTTTTGGGATGTGCCGCAACAATCAGGTTCAAACGTTCGAGCGCCTCGTTGGGGCGACCGGTTTTTTCGAGAATCAGTGCTTCGAGCACGCGGGCGCTTTCGTTGGCCGGATTGTCTTTAAGCAGTTGGTGCAGGTCGGTACGGGCTTCGGCATAAAGATGCAGTCGGTAGCGGGCAGCAGCGCGTATAAAGCGTGCGCTTTCGTGCATGTTGGCTGTCAGCAAGGCCTGGCGTTCGGGAGCAAGCAGGGCGTTGGCATCGGTCACAGCCTCGGCATCTTTTCCTAACTGCAAATTGAGTTCGGCGCGTGCCAATCGCACATCCGTATAGTCCGGGTAGTGTTTGAGCAGTTCGTTGTATTGCTCCAGTGCTTGTTTCCATTGGCCGCGGGCACGTGCAATTTGTGCCAGGTTGTAGCGCACCACGTGGTTGCCCGGTGCATGTGGCCGGAGTTTGAGTGCCTCGTTCAGTAAGGATTCAGCCTCGTTGAGCGAGTCGGTATGCAGGGCGTTAAAGGCGCGGCGCAGATTGTCGACATAGGTAAGCGAGTCTTCGCGCAGTTTTTCGGCCATTTTCATTTCGTCTTTGTAGTCGTCGATGGTCTTGGCACGCACACCGCCGCCGGGCTTCAGGTCGATAATGGTTTGAGCCTGCAGGCCACCGGCCGTGATAAGGAGTAGCAGGAGAATCAGAATATGCTTCATGGGAGTGGGGGAGTTGCAAGGAGAAAGCGGAAAGTAGGAGGCCTTATATGTAACAAGTTACCCGGTGCCCGTTAAACAGACACCGGGTAATCAGTAGGTGTGAATTCGAAAAATGATGGCGCAAAGGCCGTGGTTGTTTATCGGGTCAGCAGTTCGCTCAAGTGCTTGCGGTAAGCATCCCAGTCTTTGATGGGGCGACGTGCCACCCCGCTCTCCATAGCAGCTTTGGCTACAGCCATTGATACCTCGGTGATGAGGCGGGGATCAACGGGTTTCGGAATAAAGTATTCAGGACCGAACGAAAGGTTGCTCACCTCGTAGGTCTGTTTTACCGCTTCGGGTACCTCGCGGCGTGCCAGTTCGGCAATAGCGCGTGCAGCAGCCATCTTCATATCCTCGTTGATAGCCTTGGCAGCAGTATCGAGGGCACCTCTGAAGATGTAGGGGAAGCCGATAACGTTGTTGATTTGGTTGGGGTAGTCGGTGCGACCAGTACTCATCAGCACATCGGGACGTGCCTCGAGCGCATCTTCGTACGATATTTCGGGTACCGGGTTGGCCAGTGCAAAGATAATGGGTTTGTCGGCCATGGAACGTACCATATCTTTAGTCAGCACGTTACCTTTCGAAAGGCCTACAAACACGTCGGCGCCTTGCAGGGCTTCGGCCAGGGTGTGCACATCGGTGCGGCTGGTGGCAAATTCGCGCTTCTGTTCGTTCAGGTTGTCGCGGTCGGTGGTAATCACGCCCTTCGAGTCGAGCATAATGACGTTTTCGCGGCGTACGCCGAAGGCGCAGTACAGGCGGGTGCACGAAATGGCAGCCGCACCGGCACCATTTACTACCATGCGTATGTCCTCAATACGCTTTCCGGCAACCTCCAGCGCATTGATGAGTCCGGCTGCCGAGATGATAGCCGTGCCGTGTTGGTCGTCGTGCATCACGGGGATGTCGAGTTCTTCCTTCAGACGTTTTTCAATTTCAAAGCATTCGGGTGCCTTAATATCCTCTAAGTTGATACCACCAAAAGTGGGCGAAATAGCCTTGACTGCGGTAATAAACTTTTCGGGGTCTTTTTCGTCTACTTCAATGTCGAAGGCATCTACACCGCCGTAAATCTTAAACAGCAGGCTTTTGCCCTCCATTACGGGTTTTCCGCTCAAGGCGCCGATGTCGCCGAGTCCGAGTACGGCCGTTCCGTTTGAGATAACGGCAACCAGGTTGCCTTTGTTGGTATAGCGGTATGCGTCTTGCGGATTCTTTTGAATTTCAAGGCAGGGTTCGGCCACGCCCGGTGAGTAGGCGAGCGAAAGGTCGGTCTGAGTGCTGTGCGGTTTAGTGGGCACTACTTCGATTTTGCCGGGCTTGCCCATCTCGTGGTAATGCAACGCGGCTTCTTTGGTAATCTTGACCATAGGGTTTAGATATCAGTGTTGTTTGGTATAAAGTTTGTATTGTCGAGACGCAAATATACGGCTTTATTTACGGAGCCGGCCGATTAGTCAATTAAAAAAAACAAAAACATGGCTTCGCGCTAGCTACTTACATTTCCATGCAATCTAGATTCAAGATAGGATTGCACTTCTATTTTGAACCTATACGATTTTTATAGGACCGCCGGCCCGAAGCTGGGCTGAAGCCCTCATGCCGAATTGTGCAATAAAAATGATGCCGAATTTTTAGTAGACACTAACTAAAGCCTTATTATATAAAGGAATATGGGGTAGATAGGATGGATACCCCCAAAAACGAGGTATCCATAGCTGGACACCTCGTTGCTATTGCTGGATTCCTATTGAATCATCTGAACTTAATATCAGGACAAAACTTCTTGAGAGTAGGACCATATTTGGCAATTTCCGCATCTGTCATTAGACGGGCATGATTTGACATGCGTTCATCCTTGTAGTACACTTGTACATGTACTACACCTTTTGCGAAAACCTCACCGGTACCTTTATCCGTACCCAGTAAAACTATGGTTATTTTTCGGCATGCGCCTCCAGCCACTCCAACCGTCGCTGGTCCGGAAGGTGCTTTACCTGGAAACCTTCGAAGGTTGCCTGGAATCCCTCGCCATCGGGACAAGCGGTTGCCAGACCTACTTGCACAGGAGTGTTGTCCTGCATCCAGCAGTTGCGCATCATGGTATACGTTTGGTCATCGAACGAGTAGAAAATTTCGATGGCGTCTAAGCGGCGCACAGCTTTGATCCAGACAAAGTCGACCGGTTTATCCAGGGTGATAACACTCCAGTCGCTGGTGCGGTGGGTTACCACTGTGCTCAGGTTGTATTTGCCGTCAACGTATTCGATGCCTGCTTTCAGCCAGTTTTCCTTGTCGATGCGAATCATCAGACCGGCCTGATCGAAACGTACTTTGTAGTTTCCGGAAATCTTCACCTTGGCCTCGAATTCACCGCCATAAGTGGCATAATAGAAAGGTGCGTCATCGACGGTGAATCCATAGTGGGAAATACGCCAATAATCGCAATGCCCGGGGACATCCATTGTCAGGGTGTTCCCTTTAATTTCATAACAGGAAGGTTCGTTGAACCATGTCATCTTCTCCAATCGTTGTGCTTGCGACGTGAAGGCCAAGGCCATCCACATCCCCCAAATCCATAATTGTTTCATCTTGTTTGAATAAAAAGTATCTGACCGTTTACTTCAATAGTTCCAATTGCTTGGCTTTGTGGCATGCTTCGGCCATGTTGGAAGCCTGCATCTTGCCAATGATGTTCTGCCGATGACGGTCGACCGTATGCTTGCTGATGCCCAACCGCTCACTGATGACCTTGCTCGATAGTCCCTCGCCGACGTATTGCATGATGGTGATTTCCCGCTCGCTCAGCAGCGGTTTTTCGTCAATATCCAACAGGTGTTCCTCCCCTGTAAGCGAATTCTTCAGCAGAGCCATCCGGCTGGTCTTCTCCGTTAGGTTGAACAGGCAGATGGCATAACTCACGCCCCGCTGCCCTTCGCCCTTGAAATAGAATATCCGATGAAGAGTCGGCCGGTAGTTGCCTTCCTTGTCGCGCATACGCAACGTATTCTCCAAGTGCCATTGGAAGGCCTTGTCGGAATGCGATGTTACAACGAACTGATAATAGGCCAGTTCCTGCAGCATGCGTCGGCGATGGTCGTCCGGATGGATGCGGTCCAGAATTTTATCTTCCCAGATAGTGGCAATCTTCTCGTATGTACCGGCAGTTTCAACCCCCAGCAGGTTGCTTGTCTTACCATAATAAATATAACTTTGGTCGGTACGGAGATTGCTCAATACAGCAATGGAATGCTCGCAGATGGCATACGATTGCGCAATGGACCGCAATTGCCATTCTTGTGCTTCTTCCCAGCAACCATCCATCTGTTGCCGCAACTTTTCATTCAATCCGTTTTGATTATCCATCCTCGTCTATCGGTTTTGCCTGCAAAAATAGATAGGGTTTCGGATAATCCCAAATCAGCATCAGTTTAAGTCGTTCCGGATGGTTATTTATCAGTAGCAGAAACCAGGAAAAGAAAAGCCGTCCAGGCCATGTTCCCATTGTTCAATGAAACTATAGTTAACCCGTTGGCGGAATTAATTTAGTGCATACTAAATTCTGCCGATGGGCTTATTGTTTATAAAGTTTTCGTATTGCAAAACGGTAAGTGCACTAATTTTTCCAATGATTCTGGCAAACAGACCGTTTGTAATCTTTGCATAGTTTCTGATGATTAAGAACTGCTCCACAACTTGTGGAAGAATTACTTATCCAACATGCCTTTAATCTGTTTATCGAAATCTGAATCAATCCGTTGGGTTTTATTGAATATATCGTATTCGCTTTCAGCCTTTGTCTTGGCTTGTGCCGCAGATATTTGTCCTTTATCCGGCAATATCTGATATTTGCGGAAGGCTAAAAACTCGTTGACACTGGCAGCAAACTGCTCCATATTGAACGTGTTTTCACGCTCTATAAGGTCTTCTA
>Belle_p2__coassemble_1957_pt1 | contig 17800 bp, 12 predicted proteins | sample Belle_p2__metabat2_high_PE_006 | metagenome-assembled genome bin Belle_p2 | reverse complement strand
TATCTATAACAATCTCATATTCATCGTATCTATAAATCGTTTAGGACAACATTGCAATCAAATAAAAAGAGGATGGGGTGCAGTAATACGCCCCCATCCTCAGTAGTTAGGTTTTAAAAGTGGTTTGTTTCAGGTCTTTTTAACCTGGAAAGGATTTAGTTAGCCTCTTCAATCGTACAGATGCTCACGCGGTTCCAGTCGGGTTCGGTGAACATATCTCCTACACCTTGGCCTTCGGCTGTGATGCGTGCAGCATCAATCTTGTACTTCTTGACCAGAATCTGCTTAACGGCTTCGGCACGAGCCTTGGCAATACGTGCGTTCACCTCGGCGCTACCCTCGGGCGAAGCGTAACCCTTGATGGTAACCTTAGCGTCCTTGTGGTTTTTAAGGAAAGTAGCTACACGTTCTACATTAGGCTGTTGCGAAGCATCAACGGTGCTCTTTCCCTGACGGAAGGTAACTGTTTGTTCGAGCGAGTTGTTGTTTTTGGTGATGGTTTGTGTTTCGACAACGGGCTTTTGGTTGCGGCAGTCATTGAGTTGCTGTTGCAAGTCGCGGATGGTGTTGTTCTGGCGTGCTAGTTCGGCATCCTTGTCGTTAATTTGAGCGCGAAGGTCGTTTACCTTCGCATTCAGTCCGTCAACTTCGGCCTGATCGTAGGCACGTTGCAGCGTCATATAGTGCTTGCCGTTATTTCGGTTTTTGAAGTGGTAGGTTACACCAGCCATGAGTTCAATACCGCTTTGGTTCACATTGTATGAGGGGCTTACTCGGTTGTTGTCGGTATTCATGTTGTATACAATGGCCGGTTTGAAAGCCACTGTCCAAGCCTTTTTCTCACCCAGGTTAAAGTTGAAGTTCAGTCCATACTTCGACGTAAGATAGTTATTGTCGAGCTGCATACTGATGGGGTAGAAATCGTGTCCCCAGCCCACACCGGCTACGGCTTCTACTTCAAAGAGTCTGGGTTCGCCGTTGTATCCGGCAAAGAGGTTCGAAAGATTGAATTTACCCAGCAAACTGAGGTTGGTAGCATCAATGCCCAAGTAGCTTTCGGTTACGTTGCTGGCTGCGGTAAACTGAAGTCCCAAACCAAAAATGGGAGTAATTTGTTTGGTCAACTCAATGCCATAGGCAGGGCGCATGTCTTTAAAAAATTTGCTGTGACTGGTAGGTGTTACGCCACCAGCGTTGATTCCGATTGACCAGTTGTCAAGGAAGCCGGCGCCTTGCACCGTCTTCTGTGCATTCATACTGAGTGCTGCTGCACCCATCATGCATAAGGTAAATAACTTTTTCATAAAAAGTAAGGTTGAGTGATAAAACTGATGCCGGTGTAGGCATTTGCTTGGCAAACTTTGCTTACCGGACTTGTCATTTTTGCAAATGTAACAATTATTTCAGCATAAACCTAATTAAAAAGGCAGAATACATGTTTTTTACCGAAATAACGGACAACTTTTTTGGCTATCTCAATCGGATAAGTTACTTTTGTGCTGTCAAAACTGGACGTAACAAGTTCACCGACACATCTATTTAATCATCAATACAGCAATATCCCCATGGAAAATCAAGAACAGAATGAAAATTCATTGAAGATTGAGTTGACTCCCGAGGTAGCCGAAGGCATCTATTCAAACTTGGTACTCATTAACCATTCTCACGCCGAGGTTATTTTGGACTTTATCAGCATGCTTCCCGGTATGCCTAAAGCCAATGTTAAGAGCCGCGTGGTAATGGCTCCCGAGCACGCAAAGCGTTTGCTCTTTGCTCTTCATGAGAACGTGATGAAGTACGAGCAGGTGTATGGCACTATCCAGTTGCCTGGTATGGAGGAACCTGCTGCTGAGCAGGGTGGCCGCACCGCAACTCCGTTCGGTGTACCCGAAGGTAATGCTTAATCGGTATTCATACTGAACAAGCTAAAACAAACGATTCCGCAGAGGTTGTTATGCAGCCTCTGCGGAATTTTTTGTTTGTTGCATGAATCAAACCAATAGATTGTGGATATAGTTGTTGACAATGTAATTTAGGGTTGGTAAACTTGTGCTCGAAGCGTCAATTTCCTTCAGTCATTGCTCCATTTGTCGCAAAGAGCGTGTGCGGCTACATAGCCCATAGTCCAAGCAGCTTGTAGATTGAAACCACCGGTGATGGCATCGACATCGAGTACTTCGCCTGCAAAGTAGAGGCCGGGATGTTGGCGACACTCCAGGGTAGAGGGATTGAGATTGCTGAGCGCAATGCCTCCGCAGGTAACGAACTCTTCTTTAAAGCGATTCTTACCATCAATATCGTAGCGGTCGTTGGTGAGGATGGCAGCCATACGCTGAATGCTTTTCTTTCCCAGTTCGCCCCAGCGCTGGTTGGGACGTAGGGAGCAGTGCCTCAGAAGTTCGTTCCACAAACGGCTGTTGAAGCGTTCTGGATACACATTCTGCAGTTGTTTTTGCGAGTGTGCTCCGGCTAGTTGGCTTAATTTCTCTGCTACCATGTTTTCTTTTTCATCGCCAAACCAGTTGATGGCTATAGAACCCTTGTAGCCGTTTTCGGCCAGGATGCGTGCTGCCATTGAAGAGAGTTTCAGAATAGCTGGGCCACTCATCCCCCAATGCGTAATGAGCAGTGGGCCAAAGGCTTTGAGGCGTGTGCCTGTTAATGAGGCAGTGACCGATTCGACTACAGTGCCCATGAGAGCTGTAATGGGATGTTGGGGAAGGCAGAGGCTGAAGAGCGATGGCACGGGAGCGATGGTTTCGAGTTTGAGTGGATGCAGAAATTTCAAACCACTTTCGCGAGGACTGCCCCCGGTAGTAACTAAAACGGCGTCGACTACGCGCGGTTTAAGTGACTCGTTGGAAAATTCAAGCTGAAAGTTGGGGCATTCTTTTTCGTTGCTGTTAGTTGTAATTGGACTGATGTTGGCTATACGATGTCCGGTTTTAAGCACTACCCCCGTTTGTTGCATGAGTTTGAGTAGCGTGTTGACAATTTGCATGGCATTTTGTGAGGCTGGAAAAATGCAATTGTCAGGCTGAATGGTGAGTTTTACTCCTTGTTTTTCGAACCATTCGAAGGTGTTGCGGTGGTTGAAAACGTGGAAGAGGCGTTTCATGAGCCGGAATCCGCGCGGATAGACTGTTTCGAGACTTTTGACAGATGTAAAGGTATTTGTGAGGTTGCATCTTCCACCTCCGGTAATGGCAACTTTGGCCAATGCTCGCTGTTGGCTTTCGTAAATGGTTACGGTGGCTTGAGGCAGGCGTTGTTTAATTTGGATGGCAGCAAAGCATCCTGCTGCTCCACCGCCAATAATGGCAATTTGCATGACGTGTGAATAAGGGGGATAGGATGAGTGGATAAATAGCAAAGCGCAGCATTCGCACGGGGCGGATGCTGCGCTATTGTCTATAAATCAGTAATCAAAGGGTTGATTACTGCAGTAGATTAGATAGACCAATCTTCCTTCGTTTTACGAACGTATGAAGCGTAACGGCGCTGTGCAGCCTTCTTGGTCTCGTCAAAGAGCTCCTGAGCTTGTTCGGGCATAGCCTTTTTGAGTGAGAGGAAGCGTACCTCGTGGTCGAGGTAATCCTGGAAGAGATCCCAGTTCGGTTCCTTAGAGTCGAGTGTGAAGGGGTTCTTGCCTTCAGCCTCGAGTGCGGGGTTGTAACGCCACAGATGCCAGTAACCGCAAGCTACGGCACGTGCTTCTTCGGCCTGTGAACGACCCATACCACCCTTAATCTTCAAGCCATGGTTGATACAGGGAGCGTAGGCAATGATGAGTGAAGGACCATTATAGGCTTCAGCCTCACGGATAGCCTTGAGGCACTGTGCCTGGTCGGCACCCATAGCTACTTGAGCTACATATACATAGCCGTAAGTTGCTTGCATCATACCGAGATCCTTCTTGGTGATGCGCTTACCAGCTGCAGCGAATTGTGCAATAGCGCCCACGGGAGTAGCCTTTGATGCCTGACCACCGGTATTGGAGTAAACCTCAGTGTCAAGAACGAGGATGTTAACATCTTCGCCGCTTGCAAGAACGTGGTCGAGACCACCGTAGCCGATGTCGTACGAAGCACCGTCACCACCGATAATCCACTGGCTGCGCTTGGTCAGGAAGTGGGTGAGTTCTTCGAGTTGTTTGCAAACGGGGCAACCCTTAACGGCACCATCCTTAATCATGGGTTCGAGTTTGAGAGCAGCTTCGCGGCTAGCTTCGGCATTGTCCTTGCCTGCAATCCATTCCTGGGCAGCAGCCTTGAACTCAGCGGGAACATGCTCATCTGCAGTAGCAGTTTCGAGCAAGTTCTGAATGCGCTTGCGCATCTTGGTGTTGGCCATAACCATACCGAGACCGAACTCGCAGAAGTCCTCAAAGAGAGAGTTAGCCCATGCAGGACCCTGACCCTTCTCGTTGGTTGTATAAGGGGTAGAGGGGATAGAACCAGAGTATATTGACGAACAGCCGGTAGCGTTGGCAATCATCTGACGATCACCGAAGAGTTGGCTGACGAGTTTTACATACGGAGTTTCACCGCAACCAGAGCAGGCGCCAGAGAACTCGAAGAGCGGAGTAGCGAACTGAGAGTTCTTGGGATTGAGTTTTACGTCAACAAGGTGTTGCTTGCTGGTAACGTTCTTCACGCAGTATTCCCAATTTTTGTCTTCGCTCATCTGAGTTTCGAGCGGTACCATTTCGAGAGCCTTATTGCCCTTGAGACCCGGACATACATCGGCGCAGTTACCGCAGCCCAAGCAGTCGAGCACGTCAATCTGCTGAACAAAGTGCATGCCCTTCATTGTGGCAGGAGCCTTCATTTCAATGGTCTCACCCTCGAAGCCCTTGAGTTCCTCATCGGTCAGTACGAAAGGACGGATGGCAGCATGGGGACAAACAAAGTCGCACTTGTTACACTGGATACAGTTCTCTTTGTGCCATACAGGAACGAAGGCAGCAACGCCACGCTTTTCGTAGGCAGCAGTTCCTTGTTCCCAAGTACCGTCTTCAGAAACCTTGAACGAGCTAACAGGCAGGAGATCACCGTTTTGTGCGTTGATGGGACGTACGAGGTCTGAAATGTAAGCGGGTTCATCGCGTACAATCTTTTCATCCTCAGGCAGTGATGCCCATGCGGGATCAACCTCGAGCTTCATGTATTCGCCACCACGGTCAACTGCTTGGTAGTTTTTGTCAACAACGTCCTGTCCTTTCTTGCCGTACGATTTAACGATGAACTTCTTCATCTGTTCAACAGCCAAATCAACGGGGATAACCTCTGTGATACGGAAGAAAGCTGACTGAAGGATGGTGTTGGTGCGGTTGCCCAAGCCAATTTCCTGTGCAATTTTGGTTGCGTTGATGTAGTATACGGTGATGTTGTGCTCAGCAAAATAGCGCTTAGCATTGTTGGGCAGGTTCTTGGCCAGTTCCTCGCCTTCCCAAATGGTGTTGAGCAGGAATGTACCGTTGTCGCGTAAGCCGCGCAACACGTCGTACATGTGGAGGTAGGCCTGAACGTGGCAAGCTACGAAGTTAGGCGTCTTAATTTGGTAAGTAGAGCGGATAGGGGTATCGCCAAAGCGAAGGTGCGAGCAAGTAAAGCCTCCCGACTTTTTAGAGTCGTACGAGAAGTATGCCTGGCAGTATTTATCGGTGTTGTCGCCGATAATTTTTACAGAGTTCTTGTTGGCACCAACAGTACCATCTGCACCAAGACCATAGAATTTAGCCTCAAAGATACCTTCGCCACCCAAAGCCATTTCCTTTTCGAGGGGCAGTGAAGTAAAGGTTACGTCGTCTACAATACCTACCGTAAAGTGGTCTTTGGGTTCGGGCAATGCAAGATTGTCGAATACAGAGATTACCATGGTCGGAGTGGTGTCGCATGAGCCGAGACCATAGCGTCCACCTACGATAACGGGACGGTTCTCCTGGTTGTAGAAGGCTTCCTTAACGTCGAGGTAGAGAGGTTCGCCGCTTGCACCGGGTTCTTTGGTACGGTCAAGAACTGCAATCTTCTTGCAAGTTTTGGGTACAGCTGCGAGCAAGTGCTTGGCTGAGAAAGGACGATAGAGGTGTACGCTAATCATACCAACCTTTTCGCCCTTAGCGTTGAGGTAGTCGATGGCTTCGCGTGCTGCTTCGGTTACAGAGCCCATGCAAATGATTACGCGCTCAGCATCCTCAGCACCATAGTAGCTGAAGAGTTTGTATTCGCGTCCGGTAATCTTAGAGATCTGGGCCATGTATTTTTCAACAATAGCAGGAACAGCATCGTAGTATGCGTTGCATACTTCGCGGTGTGCAAAGAATGTTTCGGGGTTTTCGGCCATACCGCGTGCAACAGGATGCTCGGGAGTAAGGGCACGGCTACGGAATTCGCTAACCTTATCCATAGGAACGAGCGGACGGATATCTTCCTGATCCATCACCTCAATCTTTTGGTATTCGTGCGATGTGCGGAAACCATCAAAGAAGTTGATAAACGGAACGCGGCTTTCAAGCGTAGCGAGGTGAGCAACAGCCGAGAGGTCCATTACCTCCTGTACAGAGCCTTCACAGAGCATGGCAAAGCCAGTTTGGCGGCAAGCCATAACATCTTGATGGTCGCCGAAGATGCAGAGTGAGTGGCTGGCGAGCGTACGGGCTGATACGTGGAATACACAGGGGAGCAGCTCACCGGCAATTTTGTACATATTCGGAATCATCAGGAGTAGGCCTTGCGAAGCCGTGAAAGTGGTGGTCAAGGCACCAGCCTGAAGCGAACCGTGAACGGCACCGGCGGCGCCGCCTTCGCTTTGCATTTCCTGCACTTTGACATTGTCGCCAAAGAGGTTAATGCGGCCCTGTGCGGACCATTCATCCACGTGCTCAGCCATGGGAGAAGACGGAGTGATGGGATAGATGGCAGCAACCTCAGAGAACATGTACGCAATGTGCGCAGCAGCCTGGTTACCGTCACAAGTAATGAATTTCTTGTTTGCCATAATGTTATTTAAATAGGTATGAATTGTTATGTTTTCAATCTGCGGGGCAGGCGGCAAGCCTGCGTTGTATAACGAAAGCCGGTAGTCGGGCAGCGCATGGTGTAGCCTCCGGCTACCGGCTTGAAGCGTGTGAGTTTAGTAGAGAAAGCCGAAGAGCCAAAGGGGAATCTCGTTTTCACGGCCTACGTCGGTGTTGTATTTAACGTAAATCGTGTCGGCAGCAGTGCGTACGCGGCGTGATTTGTCGCAAACGCATATGTTGGTTGTATTATTGATGCGGAACATGCCGTTTCGACGTCCTTTATTAACTGTATGATGGCGCCACAGGCAGTTCACAAAGAAGGTTTCCATAATGTTTTGCTCAGTCATCTCTTGATCGTACACAGCATACATCAGGTTGGCATCGTGCAAGTAGATGGCAGCAGGCTTTTTGGGGAAACTTTCACCTTCGCGGTGAACCATGTTTATAAGGCGTGTTTCTTCCAGATACTTCAGGTAGTTCATGACCGTGGCTCTCGAAGTTCCTATTTCTTGTGCCAACTTGCTAACGTTGGGTGCAGAGGGGTCGCCAATGGCCAGCAGATAAAGAAGCTTTTTGATGCGTGCCAAGTACTTGAGTTCGATTTGCTTGTTAAGGAGCAGGTCTACCTCAATCATGTTGTTCATGGCTTTGAGCAACGCCTCGGTAAAGTTGTGGTTTTCCAAGAAGAAGGGGTAGTAGCCATGCTGCAAATATTCCTGGAAGTAGTGCCAGGGATGAACCTTTGGCAGAATGGTGCGCAAAATGTGTTCGTGGCCGCTCAGCAACTGGTCGAATGTATAAGCTTCAAAGTTTTCGTTGCAAACTAAGTTTATATACTCACGGAACGAGAAGCCATGCAGCACATACGTACGGCTGATTGACGATAATTCTGTAGGGTCATCGTCTTCGCCCGTATTGACCGATGTGGTTGTATAAACAATCCGAAGGTAAGGGTATTTGTGATAGCACTCCACGAGTTGTTCGCGCCAATCGGGCAGTTTGAAGGCTTGGTCGATGAGCAGAACCTGACCGCCCTCAGCAATAAATCGGCCGGCAAAGTCGACAATGCCATGAGCTTGGAAGTAGAAACTGTTGAGGTTGATATACAAACATTGGCGAAGGCGCACGTCAAAGTTTTCCTTGGCATATTGCAGTAGGAAAGAGGTGCGTCCAACACCGCGAGGCCCTTTGATGCCTATCATGCGGTAGCTCCAGTCGATAGTGTCCATCAGCGAACGGCGAACCGGAGCATTGAATTGTTCCATTAGGTAGGCGTGGGAAATGAAAAACGTCTCCATTTGTGAATCGGGTTTTCTTGATTTGAGTCGCGAAGCACCATTAGGTGTCGGTTGGGTATGGCATAACCTGTTTCCCAACTTGCTATACAAAGTATATCTCCGCTTGCGCAAAGGTACAAAGTTGTGCTGACACTTGCAAAGCATGTATGACATTTTTTTGTGTCAGGAAGATGCATTTTGCTAAAGTTGTTCCTATTATTGCTGCTTTTCTGAGTAAAATCTTTATCTTCGCGGCTAAAAGACATTTTAATCTTTAAATACCTTACAAAATGAAGAAAATTCGTGCGGTCGTAGTTGGCTACGGCAATATCGGGCGCTATGCATTGCAGGCACTGGAGGCTGCTCCGGATTTTGAGGTCGCCGGTATTGTACGCCGTCAGGGTGCTGATAATCGTCCGGAAGAACTTGCCAAGTACGAAGTGGTAAAGGACATTCGCGAACTTCAGGCGGTTGATGTAGCTTTGCTTGCTACCCCTACGCGCAGCGTTGAGGCTTATGCCAAGGATATTTTGACTCTTGGCATTCATACTGTCGATAGTTTCGATATACATTCGCAGATTGTGAATTTGCGTCGTTCGCTTGACGCTACAGCTAAAGAATTTGGAGCAGTAAGCATCATTTCGGCCGGTTGGGATCCAGGTTCCGACTCGGTGGTGCGTACTTTGTTGCAGGCCATAGCTCCCAAGGGTATTACCTATACAAATTTTGGTCCGGGCATGTCGATGGGGCATACCGTGGCCGTAAAGGCTATTGAGGGAGTGCACAAAGCTCTTTCCATGACCATCCCGACAGGTACGGGTATTCATCGTCGTATGGTGTATATTGAGTTGGAGGATGGCTACAACTTTGAGCAGGTTGCTGCTGCTATTAAGGCTGATCCTTATTTTGCTTCCGACGAAACCCATGTAACCCTTGTTCCCTCGGTCGATGATGTCATTGATATGGGTCATGGTGTACATCTTACTCGTAAGGGTGTGAGCGGTGTTACGCAGAATCAACTGTTTGAGTTCAGCATGCGTATTAATAATCCAGCTCTTACCGGACAAGTCATGGTATGTGCAGCTCGTGCGGCCATGCGCCAGCGTCCCGGTTGTTATACAATGATCGAAGTTCCGGTTATCGACTTGTTGCCGGGCAATCGTGAAGAACTGATTCTTCACTTGGTTTAAGCAGTTGGGTGATTGTTGAAAAGTCACATTGACTCTCCCAAGTGTGTTATACTGCAATGATAAAAAATGAGCGTATTACTCTTTGCAATGAAGAGTAATACGCTCTTTATTTTGTAGGGCATAACGCGGTGTGAGCCGTGTTTAAAGCCATCGTTCAATGTGTTTTTACTGTGCTTCTTGGGGGTGTTGCATGCTATGCTGGGCATAAAGTTCGTCGATGATGCCATCGGCAAGCCCGATTACCGGCACATGTACGTATTCGGCATGCACAATTTCGGCAATGTGTAAAAAGATTTCAGCCGCGGGTATGATAACGTCTGCGCGGTCATCCTTCAGCCCAAAGCGTTCAATGCGCTCTGCAGCGCTCAGAGGCTTCAGTTCGCTATAAAGTTTTTGCAGTTCGCCAATGGGCAGACGCTGGTTTTCGCAGTCTTTATTGTCTGCCAGTCGGTATAGTTTGTTGATGTTGCCGCCCGAACCGATAATGTTGATGTGTAGAACACCGAGGGCAATCTTTTTCATGTCGTCTGTTAGACGTTGCCATTCTTCGTTGCGTACTTTGCCGGTAAGGCTTCGTACGGTACCAATGTTGTACGAGGCTGAATATTGCAGTTCGCCTTCGGTCAGAAAGTTTACTTCGGTCGAACCACCGCCCACGTCTACATAGATATAGGATCCGGTGCGGTCGGCCATACATTCAATGTGGTTGCTGTACACGATGCGGGCTTCTTCCTTGCCGTCAATAATTTCGATGTTGATACCTGTATCTTTGTAAATACGTTTAATGATGTCGGGGCCATTGGTGGCATCGCGCATGGCCGATGTAGCGCAGGCGCGGTAAAAGTCAACATCGTGTATCTTCATCATTTGGCGGTAAGCCTTCATGAGCCGGCGCAGTTTGTCGGCTTTTTTGTCAGAGAGTGCACCGTCCTTGAAAATGTCGAACCCCAGACGCAGGGGCACACGCAGCAGCATAATTTTTTTGAATTTATCCTTGTTGTCTGCGTCGCGGTCGATGCTCTTGATGAGCAGGCGGGCGGCATTCGAACCAATGTCTATTGCAGCATAATTGAGTCGTGCCATGTTGGGGGAATTTAAAGGTTGGATTGATAATGCTTATAGAGCGCTTCCTGCGAACGGAAGGGTGTTTCTGTTTCGTTCGTCCAGGGCAGGTTTCGTCCGGTGCCGTCAACAGTTCGTCCTTGCAGAGAGTCGTTGAAGGCAAAGTCGATTACGCGCTTGAGGTCTTCTTTGATTGTGGGGTCGTAGATTGGTGTAACAACCTCGACACGGTTATTAAGGTTGCGGGGCATCCAGTCGGCCGAGCCGATAAACATTTTATCTTCGCCCCCGGCACAGAACTGGAAGATGCGCGAGTGTTCAAGATAGCGGTCTATGATGCCCACAATACGTATAGTTTCGCTTTTTCCCGGAATGCCGGTAACGAGCGAACAGTTTCCGCGTACAACCAAATCAATAGGCACGCCATTGGCCGAAGCTTCGTAGAGTTTTTTCACAATGGCCGGGTCGGTGATGTGGTTGATTTTGATGCGGATATAAGCAGGTTTTCCGACATTGTGATTTCGGATTTCGTCGTTAATTAGCCGCACAAATTTATTACGCATCTCGTTGGGCGAAACCAGGAGTTCTTTAAATTTAGCAGGAAGGTAGGGATGTTCTATAAAGTTAAATACCTGTTCCACATCGCGTACGATGTTGCGATTGGCAGTCATGAGCAGATAGTCGGTATAGCAGCGGGCGTTGCCTTCATGAAAGTTTCCGGTGCTGATGGCACAGATGTCTGCACCCTTGCGCATACCAATATGAGTAATTTTAGAGTGTACTTTAAGTCCTTCTACACCAAAAATTACATGAATGCCAACATCTTGCATCTTTTTAGACCAGCTGATATTTGATGCCTCGTCAAAGCGGGCCAGCAACTCAATAACCACCGTAACCTGTTTGCCGTTTTGGGCTGCATTGATGAGTGCTTTTACAACCTTCGATTCGCGAGCCAGGCGGTAGAGTGTAGTTTTAATGCTGCGCACTTCTTTGCTTACGGCTGCCTCCTGCAGCAAGCGGATGTATGAGGCAAAGTCGTGATAGGGCACATGTATAAAGCGGTCTTGTTTGCGTACAGCTTCGAGCAGCGAACACTCTCCCATGAGTTCGGGCTTGAGCAGGGGAGTCCACTTTGGATATTTCAGGTCGGTGCGTCCGCAATCAGGAAATCCCATCAGGTCTTTGTGGTTTTGGTATCTTCCCGAAGCCATAATGGTGTCGGTTTTGCCAACATTGAGTTTCGACAGAATACGTTTGAGCACATCTTTGGGCATGTCTGCATCGTAAATTACGCGTAATGCTTCGCCTTTTTTACGGCTTTTTACACCCTTCGATATTTTCTGCATCAGTCCGGTACGCATATCGTTGTCTATCTCCATCTCGGCATCTTTCGTAAACTTAAATGCATAAGCTTCGAAAATGGTGTAATTGAGGCCGGCAAAGAGTAGTGGCAGACAGTGGCGTACCACATCATCGATGTACATTACGTACGATTTACCATTCTTTTCGGGCAGTCTGACAAAACGTCCCAGTTGGCTGACAGGCAATTGCAGAAGTGCATATTCGGGATGTGTCTTGTCGGTCTCTTTGCGCATTTTTACAGCCATATATATGCAGTCATCGGGCTCATTGTTTAAGTCTTTTACAGCCGAGAACCACACTGGAGCAATAAATCCGTCGAGTTTATGGTAGTAATAATTCCTGACAAATTGGCTTTGGTCTTCGTCCAATTGGGTATCGTTTACCAAGTAGATATTTTCCTTCTCAAGGTCAGCTTCAACGTTGCGGATGGTTTCTTCGTACTCTTTGGCATATTTCGCATTGAGTTTATTGATAATCTTGAGGGTTTGAATTGCGCGTTGTCTATCTTCGCGGGTATCCTTGTCATCGCATTCGGCAATGCGGTTGAGCAAAGCTATGCGTACACGGAAAAACTCGTCAAGGTTGTTGGAGTAGATGCCTAAAAATCCCATGCGTTCAAGCAAGGGTATATCTGTGCGTTGGGCTTCCTGTAGGATGCGTCGGTTAAAGTACATCCAGCTGATATCTCTCTCTACATAACTGATGTTGGTATTGTTCTTTCCCATGGGTATATATGGTCTTTGTATTCGGCCTGCAAAGGTCGCAATCAAATATTACAGTTTGGTTACATCCGTATGCAGATAGCATCCGAAGCGTTTTTCGATGGTCATGGCAAAGATAGCGAAAGGCGAGCGAAGAAGCAAGCCGAAAACGCAGTTTTCTAGGCTTGATTCTCCCGAGCCGCCTCCTATCTTATCTAAAGATAGCGAGAAGCGAGCGGAGTAACCAATCTGAAAGTTTATTTTACCCCCGGGTTAGGCAAGGAGATGTGAAAATTTCGACACTTGGAGTAAGAAATTCGACACCGACTCCTCATTTTTCAATCCCTGCTACCATTTTTCAGGGCAGTAAAAACTTTTTTTATCCGCATGTAGTGAGTGTCGAGTGGAGTCTAAAATCCATAAGTTCGCTTTCAACAATTTTATTTTCCCCGAAACGTCTCCACGCTTACGTATAAAGTACGATTGAGCATAATAGGACGCCCGTTCTGTTGAATTAGGAGTAATGTGATAGGCAATATGAGTGTAATCTATCGTAAGCAAGCCACGGCCGTTTGGATTGATAAATGTTGCAACAAGCTTTCTTATCCTACGAGGTGATCAAATATGGTTTCTCCCTTACCATAGGGGTAAGGTAAACGTAGCACTGCAGCAATGGAAATAGCAAAAATGACAACGATAATGGATGTTCCCCAATAAACGAATCCATGGGGGATGCTGCCTAAAATATGTCGTACTTTATCGCTGCGCAGTTCGATGGGTGTAGGCTTTTCTTCTTTTTTCATATCAGTTTCCTAATTCCAATTGATTCTTAATCAAACTATAGTAAGAGCCGTGCAAGGCTATCAGGTCTGCATGTGAACCTTTCTCTACGACCTTGCCATTATCTATGACTACAATTTGGTCGGCATTTTTAACTGTTGATAAACGATGGGCCACTACGATTACTGTACGCCCTTTATAGAAGGCTGCCAAATTTTCAACGATAGAGCGTTCGTTTTGGGCATCAAGGGCGTTGGTGGCTTCGTCGAGGAAAATAAAATCGGGGTTCTTATAGACTGCCCGTGCAATGAGGATACGTTGTTTTTGTCCTTGGCTCAGTCCGACTCCGTCGCGACCTATCTTTGTGTTGTATTTCAGAGGCAGCGACATGACGTAGTTATGGATATTTGCGATTTTTGCGGCTTGTTCCAATCTATCTACGTCAATATCTCTATCATCTACAGCAATGTTTCGGGCTATTGATTCGGAGAATATCACACCATCCTGCATCACCACTCCGCAATGGCGTCTCCACCATTTGAGGTTGTATTCGTTGATGTTGCGTCCTGCTATATTGAAGTCAATGTTCTTTATTTGAATGGATTTATCAGTTTCAAATGCTTGTGCTTGGTTTTCGCTCGACTCTTCATTTTTCCCTTCGTGTATTTCGTTGATTCGTTCAAGGGATATTTTCACATCTTGAAGACAATATACTTTCATAGAAAGTGAAAAGATTGTTTATCGGATTTCGTATCACTTGTATCCTCATAAAACTTTTCACTAGGTTCAAAGAACATCGCTATGCCTTTATCACCTTCCTTACCAGTTATAGAAACCCAATGATTTTTGAATTCCTCTATCGAAAGTTTGTATTTCCCCTTTCCCGGGTCTGCTATCCAAAATCGTTTTCCGTTCCGGTCTGTATGGTAAAGAACTACAAAGTGAACCTGATTCCAATGCAGAATACAAGGTGTATCTGCATTGGAGAGTTTATTGAGTGTTATATAACCGGCATAGCTTCGCAGTCCTAATTTGTCAGCAGTATCAGCTAATCCCTGAAGTGAAACTCCTTCAGAGGTGGGGTGGCACAATTCATTAAGATAGGTTTGTGAAACTTTACGCCCCATTGACAGGCATAGCATTTCGAGGCAGGCCACACCGCAAAGCATAGCATCCTTCTGTTGTGTCCATTTAAACTTATCTTTCTTGAACATGACTTATACTTCTTTTTTTGATGGCTGATTACTTAGCTATACCGCTTTGAATATCCGATTCTTTGAGCGAAGTGTTGCGGTCAAGTCTAAATTTCTTGCCCTTCCGCAAATTGATTGAAAGTTCAATACCTATACAACGGCCTTGAACTTTATATAAGTAGTTATAGGACACATTCGGAGCCATCAAGTTTGTACGTGAATCTGATTCGCCATGTTTGTCAAAGGGGCAGTCAAAAAACATTTTTACAAACATGTCACCCTTCATGAGCGTTTTCGACACAGCGAAGCTATACAGATGTCCCGGTTCGTATCGGAGCCATGCCTTAGGAGTTAATTTAAAACCTGAAAAACTTGCTTCGATTTGCCAGGTTTTCGGAAGGTTAAAGGTTACAGCTGTTGTAGAACGGTAAAACGCATCCGACTGCTTCAGCGATAATCCTGGAGAGGTTATTTGCTGTACGCCCACCGAAGATACATTTATAAACTTCAGCCAGTTCCATGGACGAAGTACCAAAAACAAATCCATCGAAAGCGTTTTGACTTTGGATACATTGCTATAGGTCTCAATAATTTGTGAGTAGCTCTTGTCTGTATCAAAAACTCCCATAATGGCGTTGCGTGAAAGGCTTCCGGTGATGGTAGGATTTACTATTATTTTGTTTCCATAGAAGGAATACCCCAGTGCAACCGAATAGGTTCTGGTATTTTTCAACATGGGCGACCCTTGCAATACGTTGTTGTTGGTTTCTCCGCCCTTAAAGGGATTAAGCATCTGCAATGACGGGCGGTTGATGTGCGAAAGGAATGTCAGCGTCAGTTCATTGCTCCAATTGGGTTGCCAGGTCAATTTTACTGAGGGCAGGTAGTTAAAGTCCTGTCGGTGAGAGTCAAAATCCGTGGATTTATCGTTGGCATACTCAAAATTATTGGCAAAATAGAGCCAAAGGTCGTTTGATTTGGTCATATACCAAATGAAATCACACCCGAGTGAACCGAGAACTTGCGTATAATTGTATTCGTCCGTATCGTTTGCCATGGGGCTATTGATGTAGGTTGATAAGGACGATCCTTTACGGATTCTTGCATTCAGCGTAAGATAGGAGAAAAATTTTGGTGTAAAATTCACTCTCCTGAAAAGTTGGAAATTATGCGTATATAGCCGGCCTTTTGTTTTAGATAGCGAAACAGAGTTAGTCAGCAAGTTCTCTATCTGATAATTGCGATTGTCAGGGTTGAGGGTGAAACGATAGCCCAGCCTCCACTTTCTGGCTTGACTCTTTTTAAATCGGCTGGAATAGATGATGTTAGCTTCCATCGATGCATCCCAGGTGTCACTTTGGCTTAAATATTTTGACAATGAGGCTTCATTTCCCATTTGACCTTGTTCATAATTCAGACTTTTTTTACGCCCCATGCCGTTTAGATGATAATCGACGTAGAGCTGACGCAATGTGTCGATATCCCATTGCAATAGACCTCTGCCCCAATGTGTATGTCTGTCATAATGGTTTTTGTTCGATAAGGTGAATGTACTGCTGTTGTTAGCAAAGTGATATTGATGATTCCATTTCTGGTCGCGTTGTCCCCAAAAATCATAGCTGTATCCGGCAAGGAACTGCACCTTGTTAACCATGCCTAATACGGATGCAGCTCCCGTAGCCTTGGGGGTGGAGGCTCCCATACCATTGAAGTTCAGATGATAGCCCTCGAGTGATTTCCCTTTGGTAATGATGTTGATAATAGGGGCGCGCTCGCCAAACCTGCGGTCAGGCCGCATAATAACTTCCACTTGTTTAATGTGCGAGGATGGAATACTCTTTAGCACCTGTTGAGGATCGGCATTTGCAATATGATAGGGCTTTCCGTTAAGGTAAACTACGTAGCTGCTTTTACCCGCAACACTGATAGTTCCATTATTGTCAACCATCAGCAAGGGAATACGGTTTAGGGTGTTCAGCAGATTGTTTTCTTGAGCATATTTGTCTTTCGACAGATTATATACAATGCCATCCTCCAGATTCTTGATGTATTTCGGACTCGCCTTTACCACAACTTCGTTCAGATTGATGGGCGTTTTATGTAAAATCAGTTTGAGTTCGCGTAATGCATCCGATGCTTCAACAACAAGGCTATCTTCTAATGTAGCATAATCATCCTTTGTTACTTGAATGCGGTAGCAACCATTGGCTAACGAAACTTCAAATTTTCCCGTTTCATCGGTAGTCACCGAATATATTAGGCTATCGGTATCAAAAATATTGATATGCGCCCCTTGTATGGGCGCATTGCTTTGAAAAGCCAAAACAACCCCCTTTATGTTATCTGCATAAGTAGCAAAAGCATTAAAGAACAGAAGAAGGCTGCAGATAAGTGTATTTGATTTCATATTCATTAGTATTATAATGTTAAGGTAAGAACGTATCTTATTTTCTATTATCTAAAGATAGCAGCATGGATATGGAGTTTTCATACCGCATCGGACAAAACAAACTGGAATATTTACTAGATTGATTGTAGCTAAAACGATTTGCAAAACACCCACCGCCACATATATATTTTACCTTACAAATTTTTACTTGAATTGGTTTGTGATTTTTTTCTTACCTGCCATTTGATTGTATTAGATTTATAAAAAGTTGTAGGGTATTGATGACTTCTGCAGTTAATGGGCTGGCATCGTTCCCGTTAATTGGCTTTAGCCAAATGAACCCTGTCGTCCGGTGATTGATAGAGAAGTGCGCTTTTGTGATTCTTTTCAAAGATTATACAAATAACAAAGAAACGCATCTGTACAATTGTTATTACCAGGCGGTTGTTCTTGTTTATTCGATTACTGATAAATGTTTATCCGTTTTTTTATAATAGCTGTTATGTTCTTAGGTTATATTTCAACTTCACCTTCTAAGTACCATCCATCAGCATGTATTTGAATGACGTAAGTATCGGGAGAAGATATTGTAAAATTAGCGTTCAAATTCGAGGAGTAGTCTTTAAGAATACCATTTTCATTGTAAAGAAATACTTCAACATCCAAAGCCCCATTTCCGTTTATTTCAATTTTGTGCGTATCGCCGTTATAGAATACTTTTATTGGCAGATGCATAGGTGCACGATTTACTTCCATATTTTTATTGGGATTACCCGTTGGCGGAATTAAATCAAGTAAATTAATACAATAAGAGGTTGTATATAT
>Belle_p2__coassemble_1724_pt1 | contig 21698 bp, 19 predicted proteins | sample Belle_p2__metabat2_high_PE_006 | metagenome-assembled genome bin Belle_p2 | reverse complement strand
ACAAGCTCAGAAAACTGCGTTTTCTGCTTGTCAGTGCTCTCGCCTTTCACTATCTTTGCGCAAATTTTGAAGAAAGCCCCCGAAAACGAAACAAGCAATGAAACAAAGTATCCTATTCGTGTGCCTGGGCAATATCTGCCGCTCATGCACCGCCGAAGAAATCTTCAGAGTAAAAGCTGCCGAAGCCGGACACGCCGACCTCTTTGAAATCGACTCTGCCGGACTGATTGATTACCACGAGGGTGAATTGCCTGACGCACGCATGCGACGCGTTGCCCAAAGACACGGATACACACTGACGCACCGCTCACGGCCGGTGGTGAGTGCCGACTTCGAAAAATTTGACTACATTGTGGCCATGGACCTACGTAACCGCGAAAAACTGGAACGCATGGCCCAAAACCCTATTCAGCGCAACAAAATTATCATGATGGCGGACTACCTGCAGCAACAAACACGCACGTATACCTATATTCCCGATCCGTATTATGGTACGGAACGCGACTTTGAGCTGGTGGTGGAGCTGCTCGAAGATGCCTGCGCCAATCTTTTGCAGAAAACATCGACCGCACAGGCCGAAGTATGAAAATAAATTTATACTTTTGCCGAAAACAACTTTTATAACTGATTTGGTATCATGGAACAGATAGATCTGCAGCATATTGCCGCTCAATTCGACATTCAAGGCAAGGTCGTAGAGGTGAAACCTCTTGGAAACGGCTTAATCAATACAACTTATCAGGTAGTAACCGACGGTAACAATCCCGACTACGTGCTTCAAGACATTAACAATGCCATCTTTACAGATGTCGACCTGCTGATGGATAACATTGTGGCCGTAACCTCGCACATCCGCCAGAAACTCGAAGCTGCCAATACCCCCGACATTGACCGCAAGGTTTTAAACTTTATTCCTTGCAAAACGGGCAAATACTACTACGTGCACGAGGGTAAATACTGGCGTATCATGGATTACATCCCCGATACGGTATCGAAAACCGGTGTGACCCCGGAGAGCTCGTACATCGTGGGCGAAACCTTTGGCGACTTCCAGGCTATGCTGGCCGACCTGCCCAAACAATTGGGCGAGACGATTAAGGACTTCCACAACATAGAGTTCCGCATGCAACAACTCAAAGAGGCCGTTGCTGCCGACAAGATGGGACGTCTGGCCGATACGAAATACATTATCGACGAGGTGGAGAAACGTGCCGAGACCATGAGCCGCGGTGAGCGTCTCTTCCGCGAAGGCAAGTTACCCAAACGCATCTGCCACTGCGACACAAAGGTCGACAACATCCTCTTTGATAAGGACGAGAACGTGCTCTGCGTTATTGACCTCGACACGGTGATGCCGAGCTTCATCTTCTCGGACTACGGCGACTTTTTGCGTTCAGCAGCCAACACCATGCCCGAGGACAGCCCCGAGTACGATAAGATAAGCTTCCGCATGGACATCTTCAAGGCCTTTACCGAGGGTTACCTTAAGACGGCTAAAGCCTTCTTGACCCCGGTTGAAATAGAGAACCTGCCCTATGCTGCTACGCTCTTCCCCTTTATGCAGGTGGTACGCTTCTATGCCGACTACCTGAACGGCGACACGTACTTCAGAACGCAGTATCCGGAGCACAACCTGGTACGTACCATCAACCAGCTGACGCTGCTGCGCAGTGCCGAGGCACACATCCCCGAGATGGAAGCCTTTATTCAAGAACAACTGGCCAAGTAGGTTAACCGCCAGGACCTCATTTAGGGACACCCTCCCTCCCTTCAACCTAAACCATGCACCCCGCATCAGGCAACGCTGCCTGGTGCGGGGTGTTAACTTATTGCCCCCCTTGCAACTCTCTCCTCCTGACAATGGAAAGAGAAAGAGGCAAGCGCAGGCAGGAATACCTACCGGTCCAACCATGCTACGAAAGCGGGGCGGAAAGTAAGGAAGGCTACATGCGAGGCCACATCTCGTCGTACCGACTAAAGCAAACTCCCGCAACGAAAGCAAAGGTTCGTTGCGGGAGTTTGACCGATACTGCCAACGGGCACCGGGCTCGCTAGACAGTGGAATAAAATAGGTTTTAAGCTTCGGCCGGTGCTTCCTCTTCGGCAGCAGGCTCAACAAACTGCGTATAGCCACCCTTTACGAGGATGTTATACCACTGAATGAGCTTTTTGATATCAGAATCGTGCACGCGGTCGCGGTCGTAGTCGGGCAATACAGCTGCCATGAACTCGGCAAGCTCGGCCTTGGTAGCCGTTTTGTGGTTCAGCGCAACGGGCTGTCCGTTCTCCTTGTCGCTGATGGCCTGGAGTACCTCCATGAGGGGTTTATCATCGGCCTCGGTGTACATTGTAACATCGTTGAGCGAGGTTACACGGTCGCGTGCACCGGCAGTTACGCGTTTCTTGGCTTCGTCAATAGTTTCAACAATCAACATAGCGCGTCCTTGAGTCAAGAGGCGATAAAGTCCGGGCTTGCCCGAAATGGCTAAAATGGTGTCTTGCATTTTCTATTTTTTTGATTTTGATTAAAGCAGAATAATTTTACTCACGAATGCCCGAAATAACAACTTGCGCCATGGCTTTGAACACACATCAGGAAACAGCAAGTATATGCGCTACCGGTCAATTCGGCATGCAAAGTTAACGAAAAAAGTGCAATCTGCAACACCTACTCATTATGGATTACAAAATTGGCGCGTTGCAATTTGGCTGCTTCGCTAAGTTGCAGGTCAATCCAAGCCTGTGCCTGCTGGCGCGTTATACCATCGCGTGCCATCAGTCGCTGCAACTGGGTTTGGGCAGAAACATGTACCAACACACTGCCATCCACCAGGCTGTCAAAGCCCGACTCAAACAACAGGGCACACTCCATAAAGAGCACCCTGCCTACTGGCAGAGAGGCAATTTGCTCAACCGAAAGCTCAGGCGGACAGGAATTTCCCTGCTCCGCACTACCTGTAACACTCCTATTTGAGGCGTAAAGAAGTTCGATTGGCAAAGTACAGCCCGAAACAGAATCCTGCGGTGCTACAGCTTCAGACTGCTCAAATAACGACACGCTATTGTTAACAAATTGTTGTTCCATTTGCACTACGCGCTGGTTAAAAGCTTCAGCTACTCGCGGGTGGACAATGGCATCGACTTGGGCTGAAAACTCTTTTCCCCGGCAAAGGTAGGCTGCCAATTGGGCCTTTACAAGTTGTCCGTGCGCATCGTATACACCGGGCCCCACCAGTTCTGTAAGCGCAGCCCTTACTTGCGGATGGTTACGAATGATGCGTTTAGCCTCGGTATCGCAATAAAACACGGCATGGCCGGCTTGCTCAAGCTGTCGGCATATATAACTTTTACCACTGCCTATACCACCGGTAATACCTATGCGCCAAACCCGTGATTGGGAGATTGCTTGCAGGTTGTTATTCATTTTCACTTTGCAGTTCACTTTCAGGAATCTCTTCAATAACATATTCTACTTCGGCCGGATGGATACGGGCATGAATGGCTCCTGCCGGAATAGTTTTGAGCGAGAGCGTACAATGATTCGAGCGATTTTTAAGCAAGTCTTCGTAGTTAACCACAATCACAAAACTCTCACGTGTAATGCGGCGGTATAGCCCCATAGCTACCTGGAAGGTAACATTTACTGAACTCGGGAATGTGCGTAATTGCTTGGTTGCCGGAAAATTGACTTGCTGTACGGGTACCGATACTGTTTTTTCGACCAATCGGTCTACGCACACGGTAAGGTCTACCTGTTCAGGGACGAATTTTATTCCGCGTGAGCGCATAAAACCCGACGATACCTGCGTAGTATCTGAAAGATTACGCAAATTAAGTGGCTGCAGGTAGGCACCCGTTATAGTATCGAGCTGCTCCTTGGAAGCATAGACCATTACTGAGTCTTGCTTCAGAACGGTGTTCGACACGGCAAAAAGGCGCGAGGCACGCACCTCTCCCTGCAATACCACAGGCACTCGCTTGCATTGACCAAAATTGTAATAAAAGTCGAGCGTATCAGGTTTAACTGTCAACATCTGCGTACCGGGCAACAACTGGCTTGATATTTGACGCAGGAGTTCGCTTCCACGAAGTGTAACGTGGCCTGTACCCGTTGATACGGCATTAAAGTCAACAACAACGGGTTTGAAGTGACGCGTATAACGGTATGAAAGCAACTGGCTACCTTTGTCGCGTAATTGTACATGCAAATTAGAGGGCAAATCGGTGGTAATGACGATGTTACTCGGCACATTGCGCAACTCAACAGGTACAAGGAATTCCTCCTCGTACGTTTCGTTAAGTGTTTGGAATATCCAAAACACGGTTGAGAGCGCTAGAAAAAAAAGAAAAATCAGGAATTGCTTATTCCATATTTTGGAAAAGCAACGCCTGATTGCGGGGGGGATTGTCATAGCCAAAATGTAAAAGGCGCTTCCGCATGTGGGTTAAACTTGCGGAAGTACGCGCAGTTTTACTTCTTTTGAGAAATGGGGTTGATGGCATCCTTGGCAAAGGTAATACGCACGCCCGTAGCCACTTCAAGGCTTACGGTACCTTCGTCTTCGTTAATACCTTTAATAGTGCCATAGATTCCACCAATGGTAATCACATCCTGTCCGATGCTCAAGGCATTGCGGAATTGCTGAATTTCTTTTTGTTTTTTGCTTTGCGGACGAATCATGAAGAAATATACGATGGCAAAGAGCACCACCAACATGATAATCATTTGCAGTCCGCCACCCTGTTGCTGGGCTTGTAATAAGATTGCGTTCATGGGTTACTAGTTATTGTTCTTTTTATTTTCTGATTTACGTTTTTCCCTTACTTTGGTAATACGACCATCTTTAGCCAACTGCTTGACTATACTGTCGAGCATACCATTGATATACGATGCGCTGCGCGGCGTGCTGTAAACCTTAGCGATGTCAAGATACTCATTGAAGGTTACGTTGAGCGGAATGGCATCGAAGGTCAGGATTTCGGCCAAGGCTATCTGCATGATGACTACATCCATGAAAGCCAATCGGTTGAATTCCCAGTTTTTGGTAAAGGAACGGATAATATCGCGGAGTTCAGAACCTCGTTCGAGGGTTGCTTGAAAGAGTTGTCCGGCAAAAGTGCTGTCCTCATCGGCTGCATACATAGGCAACAAGGGCTGCTTTGCATCACTTTGTTCTGTAAAGCGACGAATTGTTTTGAGCACAAAAGAGTCTACCAATTCTTTGTCATCATTCCAATAGAGCGAATGGTCCTCAAGCATGGCATCCAGTTCGTCGTTGTTGCAGATATAAGTTTTGTAAAGTTTGCGCATAAGTTCGCGATCTGCTTCGTACGAAAAATCCTCTTTATCAATGTAAAGCTGGAAGATGTCGCTTTGAAGGAATTCGGCGTAGAGTTTGCGTATAATGGCAGCCTCTTCATCCCACTGGCCCTTGCGGTTTTCTTGAAAGTCAACCAACTCGGCATTCACCGCCAGCTGAACCAAGAATTTGTTCTCGGCAAACTGTTTGTCGGGCGATATACCACCCACCACGCTACCCGTGCGTTTTTCGCGGGCAACGCGTACGGCATCCTTACGCTCAGCATGCTTTTTAATCTCTACCAGCAAAGATAGCAGGTACTGGTAAAGGTCGTAAGCCTTTTGCAGCGAAAAGGTCAGTTCCTTTTCGGCTACTTCGAGCGTTTTGCCTTCATTCTGATAATACGCATAAACGAGCTGAACCACTTTCAGCCTTATCAGTTCTCTGTTGATCATATTCGTAAAGGTACCAATGTTTGAGAGTGCAAAGATAGTGTAAACTGCAGACAGGACAAAGCAAAATGGCATTTACTTTGCAATATATACCTTCAGTGCTACCTAAAGGCAGACTACGGCATAAAACTGGCATGAAAGGAACTGTCCCGCCTACCTGGGGCTGCCAAACAGTTATTTGCCTATGAGGTCAGCACTTTTCAACGGGCTATGAGTGCCGAAAGTATGTACATTTGCATCATGGCTACAGCACGTACATTTTCGCCGCCATTGGGAATAATGATATCGGCAAACTGCTTGGTTGGTTCGATAAACTCATCGTGCATGGGCTTAAGTACATTACGGTATTTGTCAATGAGCATTTCGAGCGGATGGCCGCGTTCGGCTATATCGCGCTCTATGACTCGAAGCAGACGCTCGTCGGGTTCGGCATCGACAAATATTTTAAGGTCCATCAGGTCGCGCAACTTTTTGTCGTACAAGGCCATGATACCTTCGACTATAATTACATCGTGCGGCTCAACATGTACGGTTTCGTCCAGACGCGTACACGTTATATACGAATAGGTGGGTTGCTCCACCGCCCGTCCCTGACGCAGTTCTTCGATATGGTGAGCCAATAAGGGCCATTCAAAGGCATCGGGGTGGTCAAAGTTTGTTTTTTTGCGCACATCGAGTGGCAAATGCGACTGGTCGTTATAATAGGAATCCTGAGGGATTACTGCTACGGTATTGTCGGGGAGTGTATCAACAATTTTGCGAACAACGGTAGTCTTTCCTGAACCGGTTCCGCCTGCTATTCCTATAATAAGCATATCAAGTAGTTTGTAGGATTTAGGTGAACGTTGCCTGCGCCCTTGAATCTGAAGCGCAACTTTTGGGCAAAAATACAACAATCTGCCGAAGCGGCTCATGCTGCCAGTCATATTTTAGACAAAATCGGAGACTTTTTTCGTGGCCGTGCCGTATCACGTCTCTATGAGTAACCTACAACAAAGTCAAAATGGAATGTAAAAAAGTATACAATAGGTGTTGAAATGCAAACACCAATCGCCAAGCAGCCTGTAACTGTCACAAAGATTGGCGGAAAACGTGCATTTTCCTTTTCAGTGCGGGCAGATTGCACTAACTTTGCAGACAAAAACAAGATGAACCCGCTTGACATCATCGAAAAATACTATGCCGACAACGAGGCGCTACGCAGATTGCTCATTCATCACAGTAAGCAAGTAACTGACCGTGCCCTGAGCATTGCCCGCAAGCATCCGGAATTGGAACTCGACACCACCTTTATTGCCCAGGCTGCCATGCTACACGATGTTGGTGTATTCATGACCGATGCCCCAGGCATTCATTGCCATGGCAAAGAACCTTATCTCAAACACGGTATGCTTGGCGCAGAAATTATGCGCCGCGAAGGCTTCGAAGCCATTGCCCGTGTGTGTGAACGCCATACGGGAACCGGCTTGACAGCTAAGGTGATTGAAGAACGTGGTCTGCCACTACCTCCGGGCGATTATAGTCCTGAAACGCTCGAAGAGCAGGTGATTTGCTACGCTGATAAATTCTACTCCAAAAGCCACCCTTTGCGGGTGCGCTCAATCGAAGATACTGCCCGAAGCCTCGAAAAATACGGACACGAAGGTGTAGCCAAGTTTTTGGACTGGGCACAAAAGTTTGAACTGTAAGGCCTGGTATTGACGGCAAAATTAGCAGACAGCCGCCATTTATTTATGCCCGCTTACCAACTATGCGATTATTTTCTCTCCTGATATGCTCCATCCTGGCCACACTGTGCATGGTGGCCGGGCATTCGCCATTTGTTTCGACCCACACTACCTCATCCAACAGTTTGCTACGTCATGCCGACACGGCGGCGCTGCCGGCCGATTCTGCCCGTACACTCACGCGACAGGCAGCGCGGCCACGTATACCCGGACTTCCCGACTCACTGCGCAAAGACTCAACAACCACCCACCAACTACCTGCAGACTCTGCACAGGCCGACTCGGTGCAAACTGACAGCATTAAACCCCGTAAAGCCGGTATAGACTCGCCGGTTGAATACGAAGCAAAAGACTCTATCGTTTACGATACGGAGTCGGGCTTAGCTTACCTGTATGGCAAGGCCAGCGTCAAATATCAGAACATGCAGCTCGATGCAGCTAAAATTACCATGAACATGGATTCGAATATGGTTGCTGCCGAGGGACGCCGTGACTCGACTGTAGAGGGAGGCATTGATGGACGACCGCTCTACAAACAAGGAGCTGAGCAATACGACAGCGAGAAAATGGCGTTCAACTTCAAAACCAAAAAAGGATTTATCAGCAATGTTGCCACAACGCAAGGCAATGGTTTCCTGGTAAGCGAGCACTCCAAACGTAACGACGATGGCACGCTCTGCCTGGAACACGCTACCTATACAACTTGTGATGCTAAGCATCCGCATTTTTACCTTAAACTATCGCGTGCTAAAGTACGTCCGGGCAAGGAAACCATTTTCGGCCCGGCATATTTGGTGGTAGAAGACGTGCCGCTGCCACTGGCTATTCCCTATGGATTTTTTCCGTTTAACAAAAAATACTCATCAGGCTTCATCATGCCCACGTATGGCGATGAAACCAGTCGAGGATTTTACCTTCGTAATGGCGGTTACTACCTGGCCCTCAGCGACTACATGGACCTTAAACTCCTGGGCGAAATATATACAAAAGGTTCGTGGGGCGTTAGTGCCGAAACTAATTACAACAAGCGATACCGCTACCGGGGTAACCTCTACTTTAGCTACCTGCGTACCGTTGAGGGCGAAAAAAATATGCCCGACTACGCTGTGAGCAAAAGCATGAAGATACAGTGGACACATACGAAGGATACCAAAGCCAATCCGAATACCTCGTTTTCGGCACGCGTAAACTTTGCTTCGCAAAACTATGAACGCAAAAATTTGGAGAGTATGTACAATCCACTGTCCTACACACAGAGTACACGTGCAAGTTCAGTGAGTTTCAGTCATACCTTCCAAAACATCGGACTCACCATTTCGGGGTCGGGCAACTTGACGCAAAACATGCGCGACTCTTCGATTGCAGTTACCCTACCCGACCTGAGCATCTCATTGGCACGCTTCTACCCCTTCCGCCGCAAACGCCAAACCGGCAAAGAACGCTGGTATGAAAAGATAGCCATTTCGTATACCGGTCAACTCTCTAACTCCATTACAACTAAAGAGAGCAAGTTGTTCAAGTCGAATCTGATTAAAGACTGGCGAAACGGTATGCAACACCGCATCCCTATTGATGCAACTTTCCAATTATTCAAATACATCAATATCTCGCCTTCTTTCTCCTTCCGCGATATTATGTATGCCACACGCATTAACCGTTCTTGGGACGAGATTGCACAAGAGGAGGTTCGCGATACGACATATGGCTTCTATAATCTGTATGACTGGAATGTAGGCATATCGGCTAACACTACACTCTATGGCTTTTACAAACCATGGAAGAAACTCTTTGGTGGTAAAATTGAAGCCATTCGCCATGTGTTTAAGCCTTCAATCAGCTTTAGCTATGCTCCAGACTTTACGGCCTCGCGCTACGGCTACGTAAAGCACTATACCAAAACCGACGAGCAAGGAAACACCCAACAAGTGGAATACTCGCCTTACGCCAACAACTTGTATGGCTACCCCTCAGGAAAAAAGCAGGGACTCATCACCATGTCGATTTCAAATAACGTGGAGATGAAGGTTAAGTCGGACCGCGACAGTACGGGAGTACGCAAAATATCGATTATCGACGAGCTCTATGCTTCGATGTCGTACAACATGGCTGCTCAAACGCGCCCTTGGAGCGACCTCTCTACTCGATTACGCCTTAAACTGAGCAAGAATTACACCTTCTCGCTCTCAGCCGTATTTGCCACCTATGCGTACAAGTTTAACGAGAAAGGACAGGTTGTAACCTCCGACCGCACCGAATGGAGCTACGGACGTTTTGGACGTTTCCAGGGAATGTCACAAAACCTTTCGTACACCTTTAACAACGACACCTGGAAAAAGTGGATGGACAAGTTGCACGGCCGCGAATCGAAATCGACAAACAACAACAACTCAAACTCTGAGGCCGATCTTGAAGATGCTAATATTGACCCCGACTTGCTTGAGGCTAAAAACAGCAACCGCCGTGAAAAGAAGAAAGAAAAGGCAAAAGTGGACGACGACGGCTACTTGTCATTTTCTATCCCATGGTCGCTCACTGTATCATATGGCATTACAATGGCCGAAGACCGCACACGCCAAATCAATGTGCGACGCATGCGCTACCCTTACTCCTTTACGCAAAACCTTAATGCCTCTGGCTTTATCCGTATTGCCGAAGGATGGAACATCTCTTTCAACTCGGGATACGACTTTAAACGACACAAGATATCGATGACCACCATGTCGCTCTCGCGCGATTTACACTGCTTTGAAATGTCGGCATCAGTAGTGCTTAAACCTTACTCGTCGTTTAACTTTACCTTCCGGGCACGAGCCGCAGAACTGGCCGATGCGCTGAAGTGGGACAAGCGCAGTTCATACTCTACCAATGTAGAATGGTACTAAACATATAGAATATATTCTACAGCTGAAATTAAAACCTATGCACAGCAAAAAAGAAGCCCTGCACGAGGATGGCAAATAGCCACAACCGTGTGGGGCATGCTGTTGATTCTAAAAATGCAGGCCTACTCCGAAAGGAAACAACTGCTACTTCAAACAAATTTACATTGGGAACACAAAATCGAAAAGCAACACGAACTTTCGTTTTATATGAAGTAAAATATTCCTTTGACGCATAAGTTTTCAGAATAATAGAAAACTACGCTTCTGAGTTTAGTAACTACCCGTAAAAAAGTAATTTATCTTATATTAGTCGTGCAAGGTTTGACTAAAGCAGACGTTTCTCCTATAAACTCTCAAATAATATAATACATACGTTCAACTTATGAAAATCAAATTCCTCTTTGCAGCCATCGCTGCAGCATTTGCCTTAACTTCGTGTGAGGACATTAAAAACGAGTATCACAGCACTTACTTTGCAACTAACGAAAATCCTGTTACAACCTATGCCGATCAATACGTAGACTCAGTTCATGTTGTAAGTTACGACACTTGGTCGCTCACTAACACGACCGATTGGGTTAAGGTATACTACAAGTCACAATGCAACAATATCAAGGTAGACGTACTTCCGGGATTTGCAAGTGTAAGCCGACTCGATTTGACATTGCAACCCAATACAACAGGCAAAATGCGCCAGACTATATTGAGTGCTGTTAGCTCGTATGATAAAATTGGCACCGTAATGATGCCTCTGGTACAAATGCCTTACTTGAACATTACTTCACCGAAAGTAAAGAAGATTACAAACGAAAACAAGGAAACTGAATATAAGTTTAAACTCGAACTCTTACAAGGCGGATTGGCACTCGACCGCAGTAAACCCTACATCAGCTTTACGGTTTATGGAGATGCTGCTACGCTGACATCGAGCGAAACATGGATCAAGCCATCGCGCAAAGCAGACTTCCCCAAATACCAAACACAAAAGGTTGACTTGCTGGTAGAAACAAACTATACCAAAAAAGACCGCACTGCAACTCTCACACTGATGTCGAACGGCATTGCTACAACGATTGAGGTAATGCAAAGAGGCTTTTAAGCCAAAAGCTGTAAGAAAGAACCGAATTTTTGAATCGAAGCACCTTCTATTCAAAAATAATCTGTATCTTTGCTCGCGAATTTTTCAGTAAGCGGCCCCGTAGCTTAGCTGAATAGAGCGTCAGATTCCGGTTCTGAAGGTCTTGGGTTTGAATCCCAACGGGGTCACTATAGCAATCGCAGGTTCTTGACTTTATCAAGATACCTGCGATTGCTTTTTATGTTTTATCATTCCATGCTATGAATAACGAAAGCTGGCTCACTGCTAAACAAACGGGCATCTGGGCTATTGTTTTGAAGTTTTACATCGTATATTAACGGATATAACTCTCAGGGGTATTATACTTTAAAACAGAATATTGCTGTTGAGCCGGCCACACCCACTTCATGCATGCGACCGGCTCAATATATACTAGGCCCTCCGTACCGGACCTTTATTTGTAACTACATGATTGATTGCATACGATTCAAAGACGGAAACGTATGCCTCCCAGCACCATTAATCCTGGTTGGCGCACATTAGCCAAATCAAAGTAACGGTGAGCTGTAAGGTTGGTCAAGTCAACATATAAACTGTACTGCGGAGCATTCCATCGTAAACTGCAATCGAGCAAAGCATGGGCACCATAAGGATGTAATTCTCCCGTAGGCTTCAAATTTCTATAAACCAAATAAGCTCCCTGACGCTGCTGTACGCGGAGTGTCCATTCGGCACTCAGTTTCGATATGATGCGATGACTGAGTGTTGCCACAAACTTATGACGCAAATACTCCATCGCATAATTTGACTTATAATAATCCTCTCCCCTGCGCCGGTGCTGATGTAACCAGACATACGAAAGGGTCATGCGCTCAATAGGTTGTTCAGACCCGAACCACTTGTTAAAATTTAGGCGGGCATCAACTGCCAGTCCAAAATTGTCGAGTCCGAAAGAAGTTGCATGGTATTTATCATCGGGCGAACGCATTACCCAATCGATAATATGACTACCCCGCTGATAATGCGCACGGGCCGAAATACGGAACATGGTTCGACTATAATCTGCTCCAAGCATAAAGGCAGAATTCTTCTCTGGACGTAAGCCCGCATTGCCTTCTTGAGTAGGACTCTTATACCAAAGATCCGTGAACGTTGGAAGACGCTGTGACATATTCCACGAGGCATAAAACTTTAAACCAGGCAATAGACGATAACTGAGGTCAACACCTGGATAAAAACGTACACTTCGGTCTATGCTTTTATTTAGCCCAGCCATCACACCCATCGAAAGGGTTAGTTTACGCCATACTATGTTGTGTTCAACAAATGCCGAGATGTTCGTACGGTCTGCATGACGAGTATAATAAAGGTTTTGCTGTCCCTTGACTGGCTCATATTCCGCCTCATCAAGCGGATAACCCAAATTTGTACTATAAATCGCTTCTTTACGCCATTCTGCACCTAATGCCGTGCGACCAAGCATCCAGTCGGTCCAGGCATTAAACGAGGCAGTAAGCACATCGTTGCGGTGAAAATTCTCGCCTTTAGTACTGTGACGGGTTAACTGATAATGGTCGGTACTCCGTATCCATGAAAAGCATGGCGAAAAATGAATGCGGCCTTGCGTTTCGGCACTTACCGACAACATATAACGCCTGGTCGACTCCCATTGGTCTGGATAAGCAGCCGAATAAAAAGTATTGGCACCAAAATCGTTGGCTGAGGCTCCTGCTTGTAAGCCGAAACTAATTTTAGGGCCGTTATACAGCAAATGGCCATAACCTTTTCCTCCTTTAAAATCTCCATTGGTCACCGCACCATCCGAACGTTGCCAACTACCGCTGGCTGTTGCTCCCCAACCTTTTCCTAACTTCCAAGAAGTACGGAGCTCTGAACGCATGGTGGCATAACTGCCTCCTTCGAGCATGGCCTCGAGGGGCTGTCTCGACATGGATTTTGTTACAATGTTTATGGCACCGCTAAAGGCCTGACTGCCCATGACTCTAGAGGCTGCTCCCTGCAACACCTCTATGCGTGCTATATCTGTAAGATTGACAGGAAAATCGGCTGTAAGATGACCGGTTTGTGGATTAACTAATGGTACACCATTCAATAAAATGCATAACTGGTCGTGTGTACCCCCCAATATGCTAATGTCAGTTTGAATACCAAAGCCTCCGCGCTGTCTGACGTCAACGCCGGCGGCTAACTTTAACGCATCGTTAATACTTTGTACTCCTGCAGCAGCCAGGTCGCTGGCTGTTAGAGTAACCACCTGGCGGGCTGCTACCGCTGCAGCCAATGGTGCACGCGATGCTGTGACACCTACTTCGGCCAGTTCAAGCGTATCGGCTGCCAGTTCTTTAGAGGCTTCCAAAATGTCGGCCTGCTGCATAGGAGTAGCCTGCAACAAGCGAGGAGCTGCACTTATCAACGTAGCCACACTCAGTACGCCAATACGTACTTCACGGTGCAAACTACTGAAAAGGCTCCATCCTTTACGGTTGAAATGACGGAACGTCGGCACAGGTTTTACCTGTTTGTTAATGTACATCATTTGAATTACGGTTAAACAATAAATAATAAGCAACAGGACTGTGTACGGCCAGCCTGTTGCGAGGTGCAAAGATAGTCATAAAATAGAAGGCAGACAACTATGCATAACGAAAGCCAAACCTTCATCTTCTATAGCAAGGCTGCATTTGGCAGTATTAGCCACTTGGCATACACTAACAACAAAAAGTCCTGCCTGTCACCGAATGATATCGGTAACAGGCAGGATTAATATTCCTTGTCTGCGGCAGTTCATACCGCCTTCATTAAATTCAATTACTTAATAATAAGTTTGCGCGTAATCGAAGTTGCTGTAGTTGCAACCTTGAAAAGATATACACCAGGCTGCAAATCACTCAACGATACCACATGCTCAGAACCACAACGGGGAGCATTCACATAATCAGACTTAACCAACTGGCCATTAGCCGAGTAAAGCTGAATATTTGCAAACGACTCATCATTGTTGAAGAGCACACGCCATGCATCGTTCTTCTTATCAATAGAGATTGGCGACTCAGTGTTAAGCGACTCCTGAATACCAGTCTTTAGCAAAAGAGCCTCTTTCAAGCCTTCATAAGCATCAATTTTTCCAAAGCCAGCTGCATTGTTCCAGCCATTCTCATCGGCTGCACCTGTCTGTGCATTACGACGTCCGGTCTTCTTGAAGATATTGATGATGTCATCGTAGCTCAAATTAGGATTGGCCTCAAGCCAAAGAGCTATGATACCCGTTGTAGCCGGTGTAGCCATTGAAGTACCGCTCATAACACCATAGTAGTAGTTCTTACCATTTACATTTACCTTCTTAACCAGTTCTGACATATTTGCCTGGAAAATCTTGGAATATTGTGAGTAGGCAGAAGTTACCACACCACCAGGAGCTGCAATTGCCGGTTTGGGAAGGTCGTTAAGCTGGGGACCACGGCTACTGAAGGTTGAGATGCCACCCTTAGAACCTACGCTATAGCTGTAGTTCTGGCCATTGATATTAGTAAATCGGGTATCGTTGTTGTACGATGCTACTGCAATAGCCTTGCCGATAGAGGCAGCACCTTCACCTACAAGATACTCGTTATCGCCCTTCTTAGCTTGGAAAGAACCCGAAGCCATGGTGGCAAACGATGCCGGATAAGATACACCATCTACCCAAGCGTGGAACGCAGCTCCCTCAGGACCAGATACGCGCCACAACAGATAAGCATTGCTTGCGCTTCCAGGAATACCGAGAATTGTTTGCAAATTTCCGATATAACCATTCAGATAAGCACGCTGACGCTTGTTCTGCTGGTCTATCTGATCATAGAACTGGAATCCTGCCTTTCTCAACTGCTCATCAGTAGGTTCATACAACTTGGTTTGATATACCATTACCGGACGGATGTCAAAGGGTTTGGTACCATCGGTGCTTACGCTATAAATTTCGGAAATTACAGCCTTATGATCGTTACCTGCCTCAGGCTTGATATAAAGGTAAACAGGCTTACTAGCATCGGCAATTTCGCGGTAAGCATGAATTTTAGTCTCACCCTCATTACCCATTGCAGCAACCATGATGGCACCTTTTCCGGTCAATTTGCTCATGTTCTTATCATAGCTGGTAGAACCATCGTGAGGACCTATAATACCACCGAAACTCATATTAAGAACCCAAGGTTTGCCTTCTCCTTCGGCATACTCCTTAATAGCTTTGGTCTGCTTGAGCACGCTGTTCGAAGCAAAGTCTGACGAAATCATAATAAACTCTGCATCCGTTGCAATGCCGTGGTAATCGCTTCCATTAACTTTGCTACCACCCGCAATACCAGCTACGTGTGTAGCGTGGCCTACATCGTCGAGTTGGTCACGATTAGGAGCGGTCTTAGAGAGCGAACCCGAGGTTGGTGATACACCGAAACGAGCTACACGATTTGCAAAGGCAGCGTGTTTGTACTCAAAGCCCTGGTCTATTACACCAATCACTACTCCTTTACCGGTATAGGGAGTTTCGAGGCCTTCGCCTGTTACAACCTTCTCGGCACCTGTTTCAACACGAGCTTGATTCATCAACGGACGGAACTGACGTGAGGCACTAATGTAGCTTACCTCTGCCTGACCGGCCAGCGTCTTAATAAATGAAGAGGGAATAGACATTACAACGCACTCGTCGTTGATAACTTCAGCTTCGTAACCGGCATTTTGTACATAAGCTGCAACAGCATCAGCATCCGTTGCCGTTACCTCAACGCCGATCAGCGTTTCGGGAGTCACGGTTTTCAAGCCTTTAGCTGTAACGTGCTGTACGGGAATACCTTCCACATAAGCGTTCAGCTGTATATCCCACTTGCTGCCATCGTGCGCATTGCTGCTTTGTGCCAGCGCTGGAGCTGCAATCAGTCCGAGAGCTCCTGCAAGAAGTAGTTTTTTATTCATTGGTGGTTTTAGTTTATTTGAGATTAGTTGATTCGATATTTGGATTTTCTTTAAAGGAAACGTGGCAAAGATAAGTATTATAAGCGATAAACATCACGATTTAGTCATAAAAAACGCGATGCACGGCAAATATTCTTTCCTTTCTGACAATCCGTAAGCATCAAACCCTTTGATTGGTGGTCCGAAGAACCGTTTGCTTTCAATTTACCAAGTACCGCCATCTCCTTTTATACCCTTTTATTACAACGGATATAGCAGATGGCGGTATGTATTGTTAATAGCTTTCAAATATCAGCACTGTTTATGCGTCATAATATCGAGCACACAACGGTCTGTCTCGTTCATGGCATCTGCACCGATGCTTACCAAATTACGGATACTTTGGTCTACATCGTTGTCAATAATACCCTCTACGCTCGACACACAGTTACCTTGCATAGCCAACATAGCCGAAAGTACGGCTGTACTTACGCCCGTGGTCAGTTTGAGCGCACAACTAGGCTTTGCTCCATCGCAAATCATACCTGTAAGGTTTGCAATCATATTTTTAACGGCATAGGTTGTCTGCTCGTAGGTACCACCCATCAGATAAGTAATACCGCAACTTGAACCTGTTGCTGCTACCACGCATCCGCACAGAGCTGAAAGCGTACCCAAACTGAGTTTGATATAGATTGCTGTCAGGTGAGATAGCATGAGTGCACGTGTCAGTTCTTCGGGTGTATTATGGTTCTCTTCGGCAAATACCACCACCGGGTTTGTAGCACAGATTCCTTGGTTACCCGACCCTGAGTTACTCATAACGGGTATCATGGCTCCGGCCATACGTGCATCGCAGGCACACGATGTTGACGACAAGATGTGCGAAAAGATATTATCACCCATAATGCCCTTACCCAAGGGGCGGCTCAAGGCCTTGCCCAAACAATGGCCATAGTTTCCTGCCAGCGACTGGCGGGCTGCGGCTTCGTTCAGGCGGCGCGCCTCATTGATAAAGTCAATTTCCTCAATGGGCATGGTGGTAGCATATTCCCATACCTTAGCGAGTGTAAGTTTGAGCGGCTCTTCGCCATTGGTGGCTGCAGGCTGTTTACTTTGGCTTTTAGGTTCGAGGGGCTCGTTCAGGAGTTCTTCGCCGTTTTTGGCAATATATATATAATGTGTATGTTCGCGTGCAATTGCAACTGTTGCCGTATCGCCGTTATCGGCGGTCACTACAATTTCTACATACAGTTTCTCAGGAGCATCGGCTTTAAGGTCAATGTGTATGCGCTCCTCAGCAATATAAGCCTTTCCGCGCTCCACGGCTTCGGCATTGCATTCGCGCAGCACTTCAAGTCCCAGAGCCGATTGTCCAATCAATGCTCCAAGGGCAATGGCTATGGGTAGTCCCACCATGCCCGTACCGGGAATACCTACTCCCATGGCATTCTTCAGAATGTTTGCACTCAAGTGTGCCTCAATACGTGCAGGCACTGTACCCAGTACCTCGGTTGCCCGGCTTACGGCCAAGGCTACACAAATAGGTTCGGTACAACCAATAGCCGGAACTACCCAATGGCGTACCAGCTTTGTAATTTGTTGTTTTTCAATGGATGATAACATAGATATTGATAGCTATAAACTACTTTTCGAACTGTTTGCGGTATGTTTTGGGCGTACAATGGTATGTACGGTTAAAGGCCAGATAAAAGGCCTGCCGCGAGGCATAACCTGCCAGCAGCCCAATCTCTTCGATGCTCATATCGCGAAATTTGTGCGAAGCGAGCATATTGCAGGCATCGCGCAGTCTGAACCCATTTACAAGAGCGCTATAGTTGCCCCCGGTACTTAGCGATACGGCTGCAGCTATGTAGCGCGTATTGGTTTGAAGATCGGCTGCCAGACGTCCTGCGGTATAGGTTGGGTCGCGGTAGCGTTTTCCGCGGGTAAGGTGATCTACGATCCGCACATAGAGTGCGTTTACCTGATCGGGGCTTAAACGTTTAAGATAGCTGGGTTCGGACTTGGGAATTGAAGTTCCCGTTTCGTTAGGACTCATAATCAACTTTGCTGGCTCGTGAACGAACTTTTCGGGTCGGACAGGGGGCTCATGTGGGCCGTACGACGAATAACAAAGGATAGGCAGACTGTAGTGTGTGTGCACCAGGTGACGGCTGGCTGCTTGCAGCAAAGTTGTTATGAGCCTTAACTGCTGCAAAAACGCACACAGCACATCACACCCACAGCCTGCATGTCCATGCAATAAGGGGCTGCAGCGCTAAAGGACAGGCGCTGCAGTTGCTCTGTTTCTTAGAGACAGAATGTTTCGAGCGCCTTGAAACCTTCGGCACCGGGCACCATCTCTACTTGCTGCGTAGTTGCTGGGAAAAGCACACATTCGCCAGCCTTAAGTTCAACTTCGCCCTCGTCATAACGCAACGTGGCGCTGCCTTCAAAAGCAATGACAATAACAAAAGAGTCGATGTCGGCATAATTAGCCGTACAAGGCTTGCTCAATTCATACAGGCGGGTGTTAAACTGCTCGCATGCTACGAGGGGCGTGCAAGCGTCGGGTTGCAATTCATAGCGGGTGCGATACTCAGGGTAGGCTTTATAGTCGAGAGCCTCGCGTGCCTGGGCCACATGAAGTTCGCGCTTGTTGCCTTGGGCATCGGTACGGTCAAAATCGTATACACGGAAGGTATCGTTGCTCGACTGCTGGATTTCAACCAGGAAGTTGCCTGCGCCAATGCTGTGGATACGTCCGGCTGGAATGAAGAAACAGTCACCAGGCTTTGTTTCGTGGCGGCTCAAGTGGCTCATGAGGGTACCATCGGCCAAACTGGCTTCGTAGCCTTCGGCCGAGAAGTCGGCATTAAAACCAGAACAGAGGCTTGCTCCGGGCTGCGTACGCACAATATACCACATTTCGGTTTTACCATAAGGGTGTCCCATGCGCTGAGCCATGGCATCATCGGGGTGAACCTGGATGCTAAGGTCTTGTGCTGCCGAAATAAACTTTATGAGCAGCGGGAATGTTGTACCATAGCGCTCCATATTGCGTTTACCTACGAGTTCCGCACCGTAAGTTTCAATAAGTTGTCCGAGCGTACGACCCTGATGCTCGCCTTCCGAAACGACCGTTTCGTTTCCGGGCACGCCCGAAATCTCCCAACTTTCACCAACCTGAGCCGGAGCGTCTTTGAGGTTCTTCAATGCGGTCACTTCTTCGCCGCCCCAAATAGTAGTTTTGAGCAGGGCGTTAAACTGTAATGCCTTCATAATGAATGTGTTTCGGTTGTATCCGCTTTGTACTCTTGCACCGTTCCGAAGGATTGTGCAAAAAACCTGTTGCATTGTGCTGCAGGCTGCTTACAAACGGAGTAGGTATATATTATTTTTAATAAATAGTACGTTATTTACGCTGGGTAGCCCATTAAAATAAGGAACTTTCCTGACACTAAGTTTTGCGTACAAGACGGGTAGTATCGACAGTTCCAGCACCGAGCAGCAGGGTTTGGGTATGAGCAGCCTTTCCGGCCAAACGAATAGAACCGGCTCCCGAAAGTTCGGCACGCAAGTAGTTGGTGTCTATTCCTTCCAGATTGACCGAACCTGCCCCCTCAAGCACTACGTCAACTTGTGGTGCCTGTAATTGCTTGCACAAAATTGCCCCTACACCTCCTAGCTTTACACTGAAGGGAGTATGGAGTTTCAGGTATCCCAGGCGCAGGCACTTGCCTCCGGCCAGTTCAAAGTAGTTAACAGCCGGAGCATAGATGTGTACAACGGGCACTTCGCGCTCAGAGGAGTTGTAATACTTTCCGGCATCTACCACCAGTTTACTGCCCGACACAACGCTAAAAGTCATTTTATTGAGCAGCGGCTGGGGGGCCTGGAGTTCTATGCGGCAAGGTGTTCCCGGTGCCGTCTGCGTATAGGTAACATCAGCAAAACAGTCAATTTCGACAGTTGCAAAAGATGCTGCATGTATTGTTCGGCGCTGGTATCCCGTGGTGTCAACGTGTTGTGAAGCCACGTTCATCATTACCTCGCGGATGTTAGTTTGGCGGCAGCCGGTTGCTGTGAGCAGCAAGCTGGCTACGAGCCACATATAACGCTGTTTCATAAGTGTGTGTTATGCGCTTAAGGTTCAAATAAGGCGGGCTGCAGAGTTCCCGGCCCTATTAAAAGGTGTGTCGCGTTGCGTCAATATGTATGCGTACACCAATCTTTGGCAGTGATTAAGCTTGCAGCAAGGCTTCGGCAGCTTGCTCTTGCTCTGAACCCAAATCCATAAATTTAAGTAATGATTTTTGTGCAGCACGTGCTACAGCCATATCAGTTCCCTTCATGGCTGCCATGGTTTGGTCCAGATATTCGTGCGCATCGCGCTCTGAGGGAACGGCCCCTTGCATAAATAAGCGGGCCATAAGCAAGTAGCCACACAATTGATGCATACTGTCGGCAGCTGCAATCCACTCAAAGGCCTTGCCCGACGCCCAGGGCGCACGGCTAAACAGGTGCATCACCGTGCACTCTGCCTCCTCGACAAAGCGCATTTGCGACACCCACACTTCGGCCAGTTCAGCATCAAAGCGCTCAACGGGCATAAGCATGCCGGCCAGCAGGCGGCACTCGCGTATATCTTCTTTCCACAATGCTGCCGCCAGTTCGTAGCTGTGCTCAAAGTTTTGAGCCATCTGCTGCAAGCGAGGCAGTTCAACACCAAAGTTTACTTTATAAGTCAAGCCCTTTTCGCGCATGGACGCGCTCACGGGGCCGTTCATTCTTCCGCGCAAGGAGCGCTTCACGTGCCGTATTTGTTCGGCCAGTTCCTGATTTTCCATTTTACGTAAGGTTTGCTTGAGTGTACGGTGCAAAGTTCAAATGCATGCCGGCTTAAACGCTGCATCAGCCGGTCGCTTTACCCTAAAAAGGCAACACTCTGTAAGTATGACTGCTTGCACGGCTTCCCGCGAACGGCAACATCAGACATCACTGAACTCTACACTTATGTCAAGGCAAAGATACGGCAAAATTGGCGCAACGTAAAAATTTTTCGCATTTTTCTTTATTGGCTTTACCTGTTATAGCAGCTGTACGGAGTGAGGTATTGCGCCTAAGGCACTTTGGTACAGCTATAACCATCATTGTTGTTTTTGACAAAGGGATGTAAAATTCTATACAAGGGATGTTTTTTGTTTTACCTTTATCGGATGCAACTCACCTATTTTTTTAATGCAACAAAGTGTCTGGGTGCAGGAATGGCAGTGCAAAATAAGGCCAGCAAGCGCTCCTTTCCAATTTTT
>Belle_p2__coassemble_1618_pt1 | contig 24356 bp, 17 predicted proteins | sample Belle_p2__metabat2_high_PE_006 | metagenome-assembled genome bin Belle_p2 | reverse complement strand
GAAGAGATAAATCTCCAAATCAAATCTTCGTCAGAAAAGTTTAGACGACTTCATAAATTAACAACGAGTTTAATACTGTTGTAAGTTAGATTTTTGTAGACATTCAGCAGATTATGAAAACAATTTTAGACATTTCTGTGAAAAGAGTACTCAGTTTTATGTTGCTTGTATTGAGTTTATGGGCATTGCAGCTTCAAGCTATGCCTTTTGATCCGCCCATAATGGGATGGAGTTCCTGGAATACGTATCGCATACATATCAATGAGGAACTTATATACAAACAGACGGATGCTCTGTTGGACCAAGGGCTTAGGGATGCAGGCTACCGATACATCAATATAGATGACGGATTTTTTGGCTATCGAGATGAAAAAGGTGTGCTACATACCCATCCCAAACGATTTCCTAATGGCATGAAGCCTGTGGCTGACTACATACACAAACGTGGACTTTTAGCTGGAATTTATTCTGAAGCAGGAGCCAATACATGCGGTTCTATTTGGGATGCTGATAAAAACGGAATAGGTGTTGGATTGTACGGGTATGAGCGTCAAGATGCCGATTTGTTCTTTAATCAATGGGGCTTCGATTTTATCAAGATAGACTACTGTGGAGCCGGACAACAACTTGACTTAGATGAAGAGGAACGCTATACTGCTATTACTGATGCTATTCGGGAAGTTGCCAATCATAAAGTTGCTCTCAATATATGTCGGTGGGCCTATCCGGGCACTTGGGCTAAGTCGATAGCCAACTCATGGCGTATCAGTGCCGATATATATCCTGCATGGGAATCTGTGAAATACATCATCGACAAGAACCTATACCTCTCTGCTTATGCCGGTGAAGGGCACTATAACGATATGGACATGCTTGAAATAGGTCGCGGACTCACGCCTGATGAAGAGAAAACTCACTTTGGCATGTGGTGTATAATGAGTTCTCCCCTGCTGATTGGCTGTGATTTGACCACCTTATCTTCCTCCTCACTAAAGCTACTGAAGAATACAGAACTCATTGCTATCAATCAGGACCCACTGGGTTTGCAGGCTCATGTAGCCATGCGTTGTGGCGAAGGCTATGTACTGGTAAAAGACCTGGAAAGAAAAAGAGGAATTACCCGTGCTGTTGCTTTCTATAATCCATCAGATAAGGTCTGTGTTTTCGAAGTACCTCTGCACGTGCTTGAATTGCAAGGAACTACCCGCGTACGCGATTTGGTAGCTTGTAAAGATGAACCTTCTGTAAGCAATCGGCTGTATTGCAGTGTTGCCCCACATGGAGTCAAAATTGTGCGCTTAGATGCAGAAAGAAGATTGGAACCTACCCGCTATGAAGCTGAACATGCCTACTTGCATCAATATAACGATCTTGGAAAACGTAAGCACTGTGTGACTTATCAGCCCGATTCATTGGCATCAGGAGGAATGACTGTAAGCTGGTTGGGCGGACATCCTGATAACTATGCTCAATGGAAGGAAGTTTACAGCGAACATGGTGGTAAATATCAGATGTATATTTATTATCTTCCTGCCAGAAAAGAAGAAAAAATGCTTCAGGATCATCGCTTGGAAGTTGTAGTAAATGGTAATCGTACTTCTTTGAAAAACTTGGAATGCGACCGGCAGAAAGGTATACAGACGGCAAAACTAACCATACAATTGAAAAAAGGATACAATACGATACAGATTGGAAGTCGCTATACATGGACACCGGATATTGATTGCTTCACTTTGTCACAAATTCCTTCCGGCACGATTGTTATACCTGATTAAATACTGCAATACCGGGTTCTTTAAATGAGTATTTTAATACTCATTATCAGCATCGATTATTTTCTGGCTTTCTCGTTCTTATCTCGAGACTTTTGATTTTTTTGAGTGTTCATTTAAACCATGCTTAAACCCACCCATATCCATGAAGAAAATAAGCCTTCAGACTCTAAACGGGTGCATCTTTTTGGGAATCACTTTGGGGTTCTATATACTTGATTGCGACCTTTTGACTTACTTAACTGCTTTGCCTTGCATCCTTTCGGTATATAAACTGATCATGGAAAAGCACAGCAAGTGGACCTATGTCCAAAGCATCCTGATGCTTTTATGCTGGGCTCTTCTGGCCTACACAACGCTGACGGGTGCCGATCATTGATGATAACTGGCAGAAGACAGTACGGGGGAAGGACACCAACGTATAGAAGCGGCTGTTGCAGCCAGCAGCCTGTAACCTATTGGTTTATGCCTGCAAATCAGTCTCTAAATAAGGGAGCGGGAGAGCGCCAAGGTGTTACAAGAACTGTGCTACAAAGAAGAAAAATCAAATATGAAAGCAAATTTAACACAATAATTTTTGAAAGTGTGCATTTAAAATACCAAATTTGCAGTCGAAAAACGCAAGGCCGGGCAAATTAAGCCTTAAATGCCTGTTACGAGCCTCATTTTGCGCAATAGAAGTTTACATACTTTGACAAGATACCCCCTTGATGTAAACGTAGCCGATTGCCCCCGCGGATGACCCCTCCGGGTATCGGTTCAGCAAACAGAACGCGCAACCCGGACTCCGGCAGACTGGTGCTCCCGCCGACCTCCCGTTACGAAAAATAACCTATCAAATAATATAAGCTTAACAACCTATTTAATCAATGAAAAAGAGAGAAGTACTCCTCACCGGACTTGTTCTTTGCTCGCTTGCTGCCAATGCGCAAGCCTATAAAAAAGGATACATAGACTGGGGATACGACAGCCGTGGATTGGCCAAAGTTGTTCAGGACTGGGCACACAGCAAAAAAGTAACCGCCGATGACAACTTTTTCATCTCGCGTGTAAAACCCAAAACCCACTTCCGCAATGAGGCTACCCAGGTACGTCAGGACCTGACTGCCGACATGGACCGCAAACTCATTGCCTGGGTTCCCGTCAACAACGACTTGAATCTGGCTTTGCCCGACGGTATATACGACTCTGAAGTATTCTCAATGTGGCCGTACGTTACCCACTGGGGACACTGGACGGCTCCGGTAGGACGTATTCCGGCAGGCTTCCTGGATGCTGCACACAAAAACGGTGTCGGCGTTTCGTCGGTAGCCAGCATTCCCTTCGGTTCCATTTCGTCTGAATGGGCCACCGCCCTTGCACAATATGCCGACTTGAACACCGACGACCTTGCCGCCTTCCTCCGCTACTACGGCTGCGATGGTATTGGCTACAACTCGGAATTCTCGGGAGGTCAGACTTTTATTCCCAGCTTGCGCCGCATGCACGAGAACCTCGTAAAGAAATCGCGCGAGACAAATCCCCTCTTCGAGAACTTCTGGTATGATGGTACCAGCGACATGGGTTCTATCCTGTTCGACATGGGATTGGGCAATCATAACGACGAAACTTTTGGCGATGGCGATCACATCCGCACCTCGCTCTTCTTTAACTACAACTGGAACAGCATGTCGTTGCTGGAGCGTTCGGTAGAATTTGCCAAGAAAATCAACCGTAACCCTCTCGACCTTTACGCCGGCTGCAACATGCAGGGTAACGAACCTGCCAACAACAACTGGCCCTTGCTGCAAGACTACCCCATCTCAATCGGTTTGTGGGGTGCTCACCAGAAGAATATGTGGTGGGAGAGCCGCGGTGAAAAGGGTAGTGCTCCCGAAGTACAGCAGCGCACCTACATGCTCCGCACTGAGCGCTGGTTTACCGGTGGTACCCGTAACCCGGCCAACTGCCCCGAGGTTATCAGCTCGATGCAGTACAATGCCGATAACTTCAAGTTCCACGGTATGTCGTCGTTCATGTCGGCCCGCAGTGCCTTGAAGTGGAACCTCGGCGAGGAGCCGTTCATCTCGTACTTCAACCTGGGTAACGGTAAGTTCTTCAACTGGAACGGTGTTCGTCAGCACGACAAGGAATGGTACAACATCGGTGTACAGGACTACCTTCCCACCTGGCGCTGGTGGTTCACCAACAAACTTCTGGGCCGTACGGCAGCCGATGTACCTGCAGCCGGTCTGGATGCTGAGTTTGTTTGGGACGATGCTTACGTAGGCGGTTCTTGCCTCCGTGTATTCGGAACCTCAGCCGACGAGTACCTCCACCTCTTCAAGACTGAATTCAGCTTGCAGGAAGGCGATGTCATTACCCTCCGCTACAAGGTAAAGAAGGGAACCGGTGATATGAACCTCGTGCTCACAGCCAAGGGTGCTGAGGGTGAGGCCATCAACGAAGGCGACTTCGCCCTGCTCACCAAGAGCCAGGAACTCGATGAAGACCAGTGGGTAGAAAAGACCTACAAGGTGACCGGTGCTCTTGCCGGCAAAGACCTTGCTTTGGTAGCCCTCCACTTCAAGAATGCCGAGAACCTCGACATCCGTTTCGGTGAGTTCTCAATTGTACGCGGTACGAGCGAGGCACCTGCCCAGCCCGAACTTGGCAAGCTCACCATGCTCGCCAACAACCGTCAGGGTGTAGATGCGAAGCTCATCTTCAACATGCCCAACAACAAGCCCGCCGGCGAGCCTTGCTACAACATCGACGTGAAGACTTCGCTCTTCAAGCTCTACTCGCAGCAGGAAGGCAAGGAGCCCCAGTTCGAAGGTCTGACCACCTCTTGGGGTGCACTCTACTACAGCGCCACGATGGATCCGAAGGGTGCCAACAAGATTCGCTTCGGTGTATCTGCCGTATCGCTCGACATGAAGAGCGAGTCTGAAATTGCCTGGACAGAGTATCAGGATGCCGGTGCTTACAAGTACGACGACAACATCCAGTTGAGCCAGAACGTTATCAAGCCGGGCGAAGCTTTCGAGATGTCTTACATCGACCCCAAGCACGAAGAAGGAACCTGGGAACTCTATAATGCCGCCGGCGAAAAGGTATTCAGCGGTCAGGGTCACACCGTAACGGTTGAAGAAGGCCTCAAGGATGTAGGCAGCTATACCCTCAAGCTCAATGGTAAGGTAAATAATGCCGATGGTACGCAGCGTGTAGACGAACTCCGCGAATTTGGTGGTTTCGTACAGGTAACCGGCGAAGGCGTAGGTGCCATCCCCAAGATCCAGACGCTCACAGCCAACGGACAGGAAGCCGACCTCGAAGTACAGACGGGTGACGAAATCAACCTCGAGTACACAGGTCGCAAGGCCGACGGTGCCGGTTCGCAGGGTGTAAACCTCGCTGAGCAGCGCTTCGGTGTGAAGTGTGCTGATATTGAGGTTGTTGGTACCAGAAACTTCTCTGTAGGTTGCTGGTTGAAGATCAACAAGCTTGCTCCGGGTGAAACTCAGCTGCTTGCAGTAGCCAACAAGAAGGACTCTTGGCCTAAGACTGACTGGGGTTGGTTGTGGAGTAACATTGACCAGACCGGTAAGCTCACCAGCTTTACCTTCCGTGGTACTGATATGTCAGGCAACAAGGAGCTCCGCTACAAGTTCGGTAACTCTTCTCTGCCCGTAGGTTCATGGGTACACATTGCATACAGCTTCGAATATAACGAAGAGGGTAACATGCATTGCGACTTCTTCATCAATGGTGTGAAGCAGGAAGTTACTCAGTGGAACCGTTCGACTGATGGAGACAATTACAAGCAGGGCGATCCCGGTTTCCAGAGCGAAGTATACTCTATCACCAATGGTCAGGTTGTATCAATGGGTGGTAACGCTGCAGGCCGTAGCGGTATCGACGGTGTAATTGACAACTTCGTAGTATGGAACAAGCCTGTTACTGCCGAAGAGGTTAAGACCGCTATGGGCGACATCAATCCCGCAAGCCTCCCCGCAGGTGTAGTTGCTTTCTGGGGTCTTGAAGAGAAGGCAGGTGAAGACTTCACCTTCAAGTCAGTAGGTCCTAAGGCCAATGTAGCAGCCGGTCTCCACAGCTATGAGGCAACCGGTGGCGAAGGTCAGGGTGAATTCCACTGGGTAAATGCCGAGTACACCTCGGGCTGCCCCTTCATTGCAGGTACAGCATTCCCCGTAGTAACCACTCCGACCTGGAAGGCCAAGAAGGCCAATATCGTAGAGCAGAATGGTAACGACCAGGCCGGTAACGCCAAGATGACTTACAGCAAGGCTGGCGACTACAGCGTAACGCTGACCCTTGCCAACTCACTCGGTCAGGATGTCCGCACCTTCCAGGTAATCAAGGTGAACGGTGAGCAGGGTGGCATTGCTGACGCTACCAACGGTTCGGCCGATGCTTACGTAGTAGGCGACAAGGTATTTGTAGACTTTGCCGAAGCCGGCAACTACAACGTACGCGTTTACAACGTAGCCGGTCAGGTTGTAGCATCGAAGGCTCAGCACCTCAGTGCCGGCCAGAAGATGGAACTTACCCTCGGACAAGTTGGTGCTTACGTGCTCAACATTGAGCAGGACGGCAAGACTCTCCGCAGCGTGAAACTTATCCGTAAGTAAACAGCCTGTTAGAATATTATGATGAAGCGGTTCGCCGGAACGAAGGAGCAATCCTTTGTTCCGGCGAATTTTTTGTGCGTTGGCAACCCATGCAGACTGCTTTTGTTCATGCAACGAAAAAGTTGACCAGCAAACGATACAAAAGCTCTACCCCGACCACCGGGATACCTGTTGCTGGTAACGAAATCATTTTCTCAGAAAACTCCCCGAAACGCACCCTAAAAAACAATAAACAAAAGTTGCACACTCAAACAAAAAGCCTTATTTTTGCAGCAAAATAAACACATTATCCTACTATACCTTAGTTTAAAATCAAAAAAAACAAATCATGACACGTTTTCTGACAAACATGGCAATCTGCATGGGATTGCTGATGGGAAGCAGCTGCACAAGTTTCGCCCAAAAAACACTGGAGGCCAGCAAAAAACAAATTACCCGCGAAATCAAGGTCGATGCCTTCGACCACATCAACATTGAAGGAGCCTGCGACATTGTATTTACGCCCACTTCCGGCAAGCAGAAACTCAACTTGACTATTCCCGAAAATTTTAAAGAAATCGTACAAGTTTACGTGGAGAACCGCACCCTGAAGATGCGCATGAAACCAGGATATGAGGCTACTTGTACGGATGGAAAAACGCCCCGGCTTGAAATTACAGCCCCCATGATCGAGAGCGCTATCGTCAACGGTGCGGGCGACATTGATTTTACGACCGATATTACCACCCCTAAAAAACTGAAATTCGCTATAAACGGTGCTGGTGATATTACAGCCCACAATATAAAGGCTGAAAGTATACAATTCATCGTAAACGGTGCGGGCGACATCGACTTGCAGGGGGCAGAATCCACCTTGCTGAGAACTGTTGTAAACGGTGCAGGCGATGTGAATATTCATGCTATCAAGGCTACAAAGGCCGAAGCTGTTATTAATGGTGCAGGCGACCTGACATGGAAAAACACGCAGGCCGAAAAACTGCAGATTGGAGTTCAGGGATCAGGCGACCTGACCGTGAATAATGTGAAAGCAAACGTTGTCACTGCCTTGCTCGACGGAACAGGAGACATTGAACTTGAAGGAGTAAGCAAAATCGCAAATTATAGAGTTTCGGGGGCCGGAAATATCGAGGCCTCAAGCTTAAAGGCCCAACAGGTGAAAGCCGAAAGCAACTCTGATGCAGGCCATATTAAATGCTATGCTTCAGAGTCGATGACTATAATTGGCGTCAAAGACAGCCATGGTATCAGCTATCTGGGAAACCCTAAGGAGGTGAAACACTTGACGCACAACGAGCTTTAACCCTCGCGCAAAAACAGCAAAAGTCAAGACCGGTCCAAAAGATTACAGCGCAGCCTACATGGTCTACGCCCACAATCTTGTATACCCCCCCAAAAAAATATACAATCATCAAACAAGTGTGTTTCATTAAAAAAACACACTTGTTTTTTACCTGTACAAACAGAAAAAACTAATTTTGCTACGCTACGTTCCTCACTGACTTACGCAGCCTTTAATGACCCTGATTCTTAACAATATGAAGTACTCATTATCTGTAATGGCCGTAGGATGCTGCCTGCTTGCAGGAGTTCCTACAACCGGTTTTGCTCAGCAACATGTAATTGCCGACAAAAACCAGGTAACCCGCGAAATCAAAGTGGGCTCCTTCAATAAGTTACAACTGGACTGTGGCTTCGACATTGTGTATACACCTACCGCCGATAAACAACAACTGAAACTTCACATTCCCGATAACATCAAAGAACTGGTACAGGTGTATGTGGAAGACCACACCTTGTTCATGGCCATCAAACCCCAAACTACCATTACCCTAACGGATAACAAACGCATTGAACTGCAGGTATCGGCTCCCATGGTTGAAAGCGTGGTGGTAAACGGAACCGGAAACGTACGTTTTACAAGAGACATCCGTATCCCGCAACTCAAATTGGTGGTGAATGGTCTGGGCAAAATCAGTGCAGGCAACCTGGATAGCAGCAACTTTCAAGCTTCCGTCAACGGCAACGGAAGAATCAGTATGGTCAGAGTAAACTCACCGCAGGTGCATACCTGCATTACGGGCAGCGGAAATTTACAACTTGAAAATACCAACGCCACAAATCTGCAAGCCGAAGTTTTTGGCAACGGCTATATGCAGATTCCTCAAGTACAAACCGTCAATGCTAACTTAACTGCATATGGTGCAGGTCAAATCAAGGCTGTAAACATCAATGCCAACTACAGCAAAACCATCGCTTACGGCAATGGTTCCATCAACGTCGAACGCATAACGGCTCCCGAAGCAGAAGCCGAGATTTATGGTGCCGGAAAGCTTCAGGTGAACAAGCTGCAGGCCAACACGATTGCTACACAGGTACACAACAACGGACAGATGAAACTGCAAGGGCTGGAAGCAACACAGGTAGATGCACTTGTGGCCGGCAGTGGCGAAATAGAACTTAAAGGTAAAGCTGAAACCGGAACATTCAACGTGGTTGGGATTGGTCGTATCATTGCTTCCTCACTACTTACGCAAAAGGCCGAAGCTTCCGTCAACTCACACGGCGGAACAATTGAATGCTACGCTTCACAACATATGGTGATTAACGAATTCAAAAACAGCCACGCCGTCAAGGTAAAAGGAAATCCTCAACAAATTGAGCGAAACTACCTGGAGGGCAAACAAGCCATACAATTGATTGAAATGTAAAGAACCTGCCACACATCCCTTAAGCGGCCCGGCAGATTTTGGTTATCAAAATCTGCCGGGCCATATTGTATGCTTGCCGGGAGAGGCGGCCGGCTGACAGCTACCCAACAAAGCAGGCTGCATTCTTTTTACAAACCCTCTTACCTTTAGTACAAGGATGACAGATGAGTTGAAGCACAAGAAGGATGATTATCAAACAATTGGTTGCTGCGGCAAAAAGAGAAAGAAGCCGCTTTTACCTTTGATGAAGGCAGAAAATTCTTTATGCAAATTAAAAATCTTCTTCGAGTGGGTGATTCCAACTTTCATTGAAGGCAGAGGATTTTTTAATGCAAATTACAACCCAGACAAATCCTCCGGAAATGCGGACCAGCATTTTTATCGCACTACTTTCTGACCATTGATGATGTAAACACCACGGGGCAGGCAGCGTATTTGGCCGAGAGTTGCCCCACGCAGCACACAGGTACCATCTACGGCATAAACATCACAAGGCTCATTGACGTGATTGGTAGTAACAGACCCGACAGACGTCACGCATTTTTTGAGCAGAAGTTCTTCGGCATTAAGCACCTGGCAGCCGTTGCGGTCGTCGGGATTGTACAACGAGACAAAAGCTATTGCACGCAGGTTGCGCATGTCCCAATCCTCAGGCAACACCGTCTGGAAGTTGGCTGCATAGCCAGCCTGCAAGTTGTCGATGGGTTGCCCCCAGACCGGTGTCAGACAACGGCGTGCCACGTGACGATGGGTGTACGAACCTTTGGCACCCATCTGTGTTTTCGAAAAGATGTTATCCTCCGTAATCCACACGTTCAATACCGGCTTTCCTTCTGCCTCCGGCAAGTCGAGCAACTGTTTTCCCGACACTTGTAAGCGCAGTTCACGTGTAGCATGGTCTACCGTTCCTGCAAGTTGAACCGAAGCAAAGGCCGGAATGGCTAAGGCCTCGTCAATGAGTTTAGCCGCATAATCACCACTACCCGAAACCATGGCCACCTGGTCGGAATAGATAGAGGGATAACTGTTCGAAAAATTGGTACGGTCGAACATCATTGCCGGTGCATAATTGCCATGAGTTGGCGTATAGAACCATTCGTATTTTACACTCTCGTCGAGGGTAAACTTATCGGTCAGGAAACCGGCATGATGCCCGATTTCTACATAGTCTGAACACTTTTCGAGCACCTGGGCGATCGACTTGTGGGCTTGCGGGCAATTGGAGCAGCGCTCGGTCGAGAAGACTTCGAGCAGGGCCTTGCGTCTGGCAAATTCGTTGCGGCATACGGTGGTACGTTCCATTGACAGGTTGTCGGCAGTTACGGCATCGGGCTCACCATTAACGGCTGCTACTTCGAGTTGCACCCGGTAGTTACCTTCGGTTTCAAAGTGCAGACCCTCCAGGGCAAAGGTGCCGCTTTTGCGCGGAGCAATGTTCAGATTCTCTACCCTTTCGGTTCGTGCCTGTTTGCCGTCAACCAGGTAGTTAACAGTCAGGCTGTTAATGGGTTCCACCCCTAAATTGCTCACGCTGCCCTTGTAAGCCACATTGGTTGCGGTGAGGGTGTAAGCAGGCATTTTAACATGCACAAGACGCACGTTGTGGCGGGGCAGGCTGCTGCCCGTAACGATGGCATAGAGCGCAGCACTATACACGCCTGTGTACTTTACCCAACCTTCGTCCTTATGTTTAATCCACTCCTCGTTTTTGACAAAAGCCTCGCTATACGACAAATATTTCTCGCCACTGACTTCATAACCTATATAAAGTGGCCGGCCATCAATTACATATGGTTGGCTGAGCGCCACACGGTTCCAGCCTCGGCTGCACTCCAGCAAGGTCTGCTCATAAAACGGGGGCTCGTTCAAATGATGGGTCAGAAACACCTTGAGTGTACCCCGGTCCTGTGGCCGCGCATGAAGGTTTACCTGTATTTCGGTCAAGGTACACCCCTTGTAGGCTGCCATATAGGTTTCGGGGTAATAAAGCGCTGAACCAGCCTGCTGCAGGGGGTTGCTTACGGGTTGAAAGGTTACCGGATTTCCGCTGTGGTTACCGAGTATGAGCGCAGGCTGTTCGGTTTGTGCCGACAGGTTTAACCCCCACATCACGGCCACCAGCAGACAGCAGACACGAAGTTTTGAAAGGATTAAATAATTGCGATTCATGTGTTGCTTGTTTGGTTGTTTTAAAAACTGCCGCTTCCAACCTCAGCAGGCTGCTGCCATCTGGAAGGAGCAGAAATACTAAAAAGAGTCGCCGACAAAACATCGGCGACCCTTTTAACGGAGCAGAAAACAACGAACCGGCACGCAATACTGCATACCTTGCCGGTGTCATCTGCCATACAAAATTATTTAGCCACCTTAAAGCTCGTTACCCCATTCATGGTTGCCACCTTAACAATGTAGGCTCCGGCAGGATAGCTGCTCAGGTTGAAGCTTGCGCCTGTGCTGCCGCCGGCCACGCGTGTGCCTGCTGCATTGTAAACCTGCGCATAAAGCCAGGCACCTTTCAGGCGGATGGTTGTGCCGTCAAAATCGACCTTCACACCGGCCTTGGCTGCATCCTGCACGTTCTCAACGGCCGAACTGCTGCCGTTGGTTACTACCAGGGGATAATTGTAAGGACCAAAACCCAGGTCGCCTACGCCGGCTCCTACCAGCACTACGCCATCCTCGCTGCAGTCAAAGGCCGGCGACATGCTCCGCGCATACTGGCTATAGCGGTTGCCCTGCTTGTCGGCACAGGTAACGGCCTGGTCAAGGTAGGTCAGTTCGTTTGTTGCCGAAAATACAAAGTAGTGGTTTTGAAGTTCACCATCGGTAAAGTAGCCATACATATTACCATTCGCATCAATAGTCATAATGGTACCACCGTTAAAGTTAAAGCTGTCGTAGTCGTCGCCTTCCTCACCGCAACTGAATATTTGATAGAGCTTGCCATCGCGTACAAAAGCCGGGTTAAAACCACCGCAATCGGCCACGTTCATGCCTACAATGGTCCTTCCATCGTTGCTGATGTCGCGCACCATGAAAATCTGATAATTCACTTCGCGGTCGGTATCTTTAAAGGTCTTGCTCGCCTCGTCGTAAAGCAAGTTATTGCCCGGCTTGCCTAAATCGGTATAGCACTCCTTCAGTCCGTAACCGTCGTCCTTACGTTCCCATACTGTCAGGTAATTATAGGCAATATCGGCCATCGAGCCGAGCACTTCCTTCTCGCCTACGCGGTAATGAATAGTACCGGCTATGACCTGACCATCTGCTGTAATGGCTCGTGCCTCCTCGGCAAAGTCCTGCCTGCAGGCGTTGCGGATGGAATACTGGTCGGGCACCGGCAAGGGAAGCCAGGCATCACTGTCTACATGCTTGTATCCAGGAAAACTGATGCCGTAGTCCGTGCTGTTGCCGCGAAGTTCAAAACTGCCTACAATGATGCCATTGTTCGACACATCGCAAGCACTCACACGACTGTATGTCTTGTTGAGCTGTTCAAGCACATCGGGATTACTGCTGCGCCACAAAAAGGCACTACCCGTGTTGGTGGTCAATGTCTGGTCGTCATAGCCTACTGCATATTGGCCATTTCCCGAAACATGGTTGAACACACCTGCCACCTGAAAGTCTTCAGTCTGGCTGCCGTCGAGGTTAGTGGATGAAAAACGGACTTGCTGAAAATCGTGCGAAACATCAGCGGTCTGGGCTTGAATGCCACCGCAAGTCAATGCCAGAAATACGGTACAAAGGAGCGTCTTTTTCATACTACTAATGGTTTTTTAGAACTTTACAACACACTATCTTGAAAATAAAGTAAAAACAAAGGCTATCAATCGACAAAACCCGTTTTTACCGCAGGCAACTATCGGTTTCCGTGTTGCTGAAAAACCGAATTATCAGCCTGCATTTTTTGCAAATGTACGAATCATTTTTGTAAAACCTAATTTTTTAGAAAGTATTTATTTAAAAAACGAACATTTTTACACCAAACATGCCCTTAAGCATAAAAAAACGATGTTTCAGCATCATTTTCAGCCACAACTTTCTCTATAAATCCGTTTGTTGCTACATTGGGTTTTCATTTAATAAAAATACAAAGCCATAGAAAGTTCTCAATAAACATGTTATAACAAGCAGATATTAAAAAAATGATATTTTTCGACCACATGCTGCATAACTCAATAGAGGTCATACCAACTGCATTCACCTCCCCTTCACGGCAGCCTCAGCAGGCACGCTACTGCACGCAACAAAAATCCGGACAAGTCCAAAAGATACTTGCAAAAACGTTTAAAGGATTCATCCCAATACGTAAAATCAAACAATAAATTCTCAGTTAACGGCCTGCTTTGGACCAGAGAAAGCAAGCGATGCATCCCCCCGAAAATTCAATACGACGCCCGACTTTACCTAAAAGTGCCCAACCACAAACCTGGAGTTTATGATGGGGCACTGATTATTACCGAATAGAGCTGCGAACCTCACTTACCTGGCATACAATTAAATGCCGGGGGCTTCGCACTTAGCTGTTGCATACAACCTTATATTCAATCGGGCTGACCGAAATCCAAGAAGCCCTCCCGGATTTTCAAGAAGCCCTCCCGGATTTTCAAGAAGCCCTCCCGGATTTTCAAAAAGCCTTTCTGAAAATTCAATCGGGCCTGCCACTGAATTGTACAGTCACAACCTTACCGGTGCAGGGAAGGCATTAGCGGAATATTTTTTTTATGCGCTGCGGACTACCCTGCTTGCGCAACACCTCGAGCACATAAACACCCTGCGGCAAATGATTGTTGGGCAAGTTTGTACCATTGAGCAAGGAGCGGGCCGCATCGGCTGTATAATTGCCAACCAGTTGTCCTGACAGATTGTAAAGACGCGCACAGACAATGGGATTATCGGCTGCATCAGCATGCTCCACTCCGTTTTGAACCAACATCTCTTCGATGGCGGCATCCATCCAGGCAATGCGCTGCTCCATCCACTGGTTCGTTTCAACCAACTGTGCTGAGAGCTGCGCCATGGGATACTCCGGCAAGGCAGTATTCTGATAGCTGCGACTCCGCTTCAGGGCGGTACCGTTGTGCTCCGAAAAGTTGCTGAGCATTTGGTGCACATCGGCTTGCAGGTCGGTACGCACTTCTTCCCACACGCGTACATAAACCTCGGCAAAGGCTGGAATCTTGAAGAGGCGCGAAAAATAAAAATCGTTGATTTCGTGTATCGAGGCCCACTTTTCGGGGGTTTCAAAAGCCGAACCAAAGTCCCAAAGCGGCCCCATGCGCAAGCGGTAACCTCCGTCTTCATCGGCATCATCCCCGTCTGAGTCCTCATCACCAGATTCCTTTTCGGCATCGTCCCTGGCAGAGCCGGCAGCAGTCCATGCCCGCTCTTCCTCCTGCCCGGGAGCAACCACCATAAAAATGTTCGACCCGTAACCATCGCGCGAACCGAGCAGATCGTGCACCAGCACCCAGCGCGCAAACGACTCCATCTCCATGCAGGCCTCCAATTGGTCAGGCTGCTCATAAAGGGCTTGTTCAAACTGTGCAATACCGTTTTTCAAGGTAAGAAACTGTTCGTTCGAGGGCGTATCGTCGGGATATTTAAAGGTATAGGCCAAGGCATAGGGCAGGCGGTCGGTATGCAGCACGGTTTGCTCCTTAGTCCACCAGTAAGGGTCGGCCTCAACGAGCAGTTCGTCCTCTTTGAGCTGGCAGCGCCCCTTACCCTCCGTAATGAGTTCCGAAAGCAAATAAATGCCTTTATACTTACCGTTTTGCAACAGGTTCACAAAGCGGTAGGCGGGCTCCCAGGACTGCGCTACCCGGCGGCCGAGCCATAAGCCGAGTACCGTTTTAAGGTCGCAAGTACTATAGTAATTTAGCAGTCCCCACTCTTTGTGTTGACCGTCTTTTCCCTCACGCAGCAAAAGGTCGGCCTTGGCTTCGAGTTTTACCTTTTGCGACTTATGCGTGGTGTAGGCACTCGAGTTTCCGCGTACTTTCACCCGCATGCCCGACTGTCCTTTATCATAGGTACCGCTATCGTAAAGCACCCGGTCGCCGTCAATAATCCACAACCGTCCTTTTACATAGTCGTTGTCGGTAATGCCATTGCCGGTGCACCCTTCGGGCGCTTCAATGGGTTTGCAGTCAGGCTCTTTACCCCCTGCCGTTTCAACTACTACGGTTGGTAGTCCAAGGGCGCGTACCTCGCTCCCTACGCCGGTAAGGGCCGATGCCGGTAAATCAGCGGGAGTTTGCGCAACAGCCCAAACTCCTGTCAAGAGCCAGGCCAACAGGCCGGCCAAACAGATTTTACTAAAATGCATGATGTAGAATGTGTGTTGGTACATCAGCCCACCAATGAAGGCATCAACGGGCTGAAAATGCGTTTGGTAATTTATCAAATAGTTCGATGCACAAATACAAAAGTATGAATTTGTAAATAGCAGAGCAAATATATTTTCTAAAAAAGAAATAAATAAGTCTTTTTATAGACATAATACTATTTTTAATCTTTGCTTAAAAATTCAAATACACTGGAGCATCTGGGCTTTACAGACCGCTTCAACGCATTTCGTTGATAGATGTAAAGAAAACTATCGCTTTTTTTATTTAATTTTGTAGACTCAAACAAGCATTTTTTACACCTATAAACCAACACATCAGCATGTATACCAAGCAATTTATGAAATGGGGCCTCGCAGCCTGTTGCCTGACGGGTGGAGCTACACTCAGCGCGCAAGCGCAGGTAGACTTAGTGAAGAACGGACGTGCAAAGGCTACCATCGTGGTGAGCGAACCCACAGCTGTCAACCTGCAGGCAGCCCGTATGCTGCAGCGCTTTGTAAAGGAAAGCACAGGAGCCGAACTGCCCCTGCAACAACAGGGTAAAGCCCAAAAGGGCGATGTAATCATTGGCGGACCGGCCGCTCCGGGCATAACCGAAGACGGCTTTGCACTCACGACCACCAACGGCACCCTGCAAATTAACGGACGCAACAATGGCGTGATTTACGGTGTAGTGTCGCTCCTCGAAAACTACTTGGGAATGGACTACTGGGCCGAAAATGAATATAGTGTGCAGCCGACGGCCAATGTAACCATTCCACTTACAGAGGTGGTGAACAACCCGGCCTTCCGCTACCGCCAGACACAATGCTACGCCATGCGCACCGACAGCATTTACAAACTGTGGCACCGCATTGAAGTGCCCACCGAGGCTTTTGCTGCAGGCTACTGGGTACACACCTTCGACAAACTCTTGCCTTCGGCCGTTTACGGCAAGGAGCATCCCGAATACTACTCCTACTTTAAAGGCAAGCGCCATCCGGGCAAAGCCAGTCAATGGTGTCTGACCAATCCCGAGGTATTCGAGATTGTGGCGCAACGCATTGACTCCATTTTCAAGGCAAACCCCGACCAAAAACTTATTTGCGTGAGCCAGAACGATGGTAACTATACCAACTGCACCTGTCCCGACTGCAAAAAACTCGACGATGCGGAAGGGGGGCCCTCGGGATCGCTCATCCACTTTATCAACAAACTGGCCGACCGCTTTCCCGACAAGGAAATTGCCACACTGGCCTATCTCTATACCATGAATCCGCCCAAACAGGTCAAACCGCGCCCCAACGTGGTGGTCATGCTCTGCGATATTGACTGCAACCGCGAGGTATCGCTCACGGAGAATGCCAGCGGACGCGAATTCATGAAAGCGCTGGAGGGATGGTCGGCCATCTCCAACAACTTGTTTGTATGGGACTACGGCATTAACTTTGACGGCATGATGTCTCCCTTCCCGAACTTTCACATCTTGCAGGACAACATACGCACCTTCCGCAACCATCATGTTAAAATGCACTTTTCGCAGATTGGCGGCAGCTACGGAGGCGATTTTCCTGAACTCCGGGCCTATCTCGTGGCTAAACTGATGTGGAATCCGGATGCCGATGTGGAGCAGCTGATGCACCACTTTCTGAACGGATACTACGGTGCCGCCGGTCCCTGCATTTACCGCTACATCAAAATGATGGAGGGGGCCTTGCTGGGCAGCGGCAACCGCCTGTGGATTTACGACTCGCCGGTATCGCACAAAAAAGGCATGCTCAAACCCGAACTGATGCGACGCTACGCGGCTCTCTTTGACCAGGCCGAACAGGCCGTAGCCGACAACCCCACCCTGCTCAACCGCGTGAAGCGCACACGTCTGCCGCTGCTTTACTCCGAGCTCGAAATTCTACGCACCGAGGCAGAGAAGGATTATGCGCAGGTGACGGCTAAACTCGATTATTTTGAAGCCGAGGCACGCCGCTACGGCAACCCGGTGCTCAACGAACGCCAGAACTATGCGCTCGACTACTGCAAACTGTACCGCGAACGCTATTTGCCTGCCAACCAGCGCACGAACCTGGCCCAAGGAGCTGCCGTAAAGTTTTTGAAAGCTCCCTCCAAGGCTTATGCCACCCTGGGTAACACGGCTTTGACCGACGGACTGTACGGCGGTGCCAGCTTTGTAGAGAGCTGGGTGGGCTGGGAAGGCACTGACGGGGCCTTCGTACTCGACCTGGGCGAGGTGAAGGAGGTACGCAAGGTGTCGGCCGACTTTTTGCACCAAATTGGTCAATGGATTCTTTTCCCCCTACAGGTAAACTACAGCTACTCGACCGATGGCGAACACTTTACGCCGTGGAAGGAGATTAAAATGCCCGAAGAACGGGCCATCCAGGTGCTCTTCCGTGCCGTCACGGCCGAGTCCGAAGCGCCGCTCCGCGCCCGCTACATCAAGGTTGAGGTGACCGGCACCAAGGTGTGCCCGCACTGGCACTATGGCGTAGGCCATCCCTCGTGGTTCTTTATGGACGAGGTTACGGTAGAGTAACTCCTGAATTCTGCCCGGCTATACCGCAAAGGCCGGCGCAGCACCTTGAACAGCGCACCCCACGCTGCTCCAACGTTTTACACACCCCATCCCACACGCTATGTTGCAGCGTGTGGGATTTTTTTATTGACCGCCCCCGCCCATCACCTTTTTCACCACCGAATAAAACCAGAACACTTTGCCCCTTGAAGAAGGGGTAAAACGTAGAACACAAACCCCTTGAAAAAAGGAGCTAAACGTAGAACACAAGTCCCTTGAAAGAAGAGGCTAAACGTAGAACAAAAGCCCCTTAAAAGAAGGAGCTAAACGTAGAACACAAGCCCCTTGAAAAAAGGGGCTAAACGTAGAACACAAGTCCTCTTGAAAGAAGGGGCTAAACGTAGACATAAAGCGGACACGACCCCACTCCATGCTCCCCCCTGGGAATACACTTTTCATCCCTTAAATCCGCGTACAATCACCTAAGCACACTTTTTTGCTGTATCTGTTTTGTATCATCATACAACACTCTTACATATTGCATTTTTAGTGAATAAATACCTAAAAACCACCCTTTACAACTCAGTTTTTTACATTAATTTTGTAGCAAATCAAAAACCTTAAACCCATACGTCTATGGCAATGTTCCAAATCACCACCCGGAATCGCCGTCAGTTGAACGGCATTCTGATTGAACCGGGCATGTCGGTACAAGTTGTTACACGCGACATGAGCAACCCCGTCACCACGAACGGCGGCAAGGCCGTCATCGACGCCTTCATGCGCCTCTACGGCATCGACATCAAAAAAGCCGGCTGCCTCAACACGGTTGACCTGCTTGTAGAGCGGATTGGCTGAGGATATTTCCCGGATGGTACTCACTAAAATAAAGAAAAAAATATTATGGCTAAAATCACCAATTATAACAGCTACGGAGAGTACTTCTCTGTAGATGCCTTATGGAGCAAAATCAAGAATGTGTCAAAAAAAGCCGGCATCAAAGTTATCTACGCCGCGCTGCTGCTCTATTACATTTCAACGGACAGTAACACCCCGATGGCCGATAAAGCCAAAATTTACGGTGTCCTGGGATATTTCATTCTACCCCTTGACCTCATGCCCGATGGGCTTCCATTTGGTTTTTCCGACGATATAACAGCCTTGATGTTTGTTCTAAACACGATGCAAAGTAAAGTCACCCCGTCCATCAAGCAAAGCGCCAAAAGAAAACTCGAAGAATGGTTCGGTCATGTAAATTCAAGTGACCTCGAACTTTTCTAAACCCAAGAACTTGATTATCTATTCTTTCTAAGAATTAATCTACTATAATTTAAACACTTACATCAAAAAATTACGACTTATGGGTATAGCAGATGTACTTCAAAATGCAGCTATAGATTTGATAAAGCATCTAAACAAAGACCTTGACAAATACCTTCCTAAAGAAATTGCTGGTATCGTTAATACACACAGTAAATTGGCAGTAGGTTCAGCTTGGATTCCCATTCCCGGGGCAGATGCAGCAGCAGGAGCTGTCAACATTTGGACGATGTACGGCAGAATAAATAATAGTTTGGGAATTTCTATTAAAGAGAACATCCTTAAGAGCGTAGGTTCTGCCGTAGCCACAAATTTAGCAAGCTATGCTGCCATGAGCGGTGTAGGAAGCGCACTTAAACTTATCCCTGGTATTGGTACTGTCGCAGGTGCTGTAATTTCAAGTGCATCACTTTATGCCATTACGATTGCATCGGGTTGGGTTTACTTGAAAGCTCTAACCCAATTAGCCAAGCGCAATAATGGCAATATTGACATGAATCAACTCGGAGATGCAGTAAAACATGTACTCAAAGATGGTACAATTAAATCAATCATAAAGGACGCTAAACGCGAATACTAAACAAACAAGGGAAAATAATAATCCATGAATCCTACGAAACAATGTCCCAAATGCGGAAACTATGCAGAGGGACACAAAATTGAAACATTTGAAAGAAAGGCAACTAAAGCTGTAGGAAAAAAAGCTACATCAATGGCTACTGGTGCAGCCATTGGTTCAATCGTACCAGGAATAGGAACTCTAGTTGGGGGTGCCATCGGATCTTTAGTCGGAGATGCGATGTCCTCCAATTTAGATGACGTCAACGACATGATTCATGGTAAAGCGAACTATGAGTTTCGATGTGCCAAATGCGGACATACATGGATTGTAAATGGCAAAAATCCAATGTACCCTTCTGACGAAATAATCCGAAACCATAAGCAGGAAAAAGTTAACGAATTAGAGGGAACTTGCATAAGCATGGGGATTTTTACTTTATTTAGTGGGGCAGCATCGGCTTCATCATTCTACTACTGCTATACACATGAAAGTTCCACACCAAGAACCGTTGAAGGTAACCTATTCTCTCTTTATCAAGATTTTGTTGTATATGACTGGAATTACCTCTGGTATTTCTTAGCTTTTATCTTTGTCATTACCGCTTTTATAACCTTTGGTTGTTTGGTTGGGTATGTAGCTGCATTGGATAAATACTCAAGCGTTAAAAAATATAGTCTCCATAAATATTATGATAAGTATATGAAGTAATGTGGATGAATGAGTGTTCCCAATCATCACCAAGAATCGCCGTCAGTTGAACGGCATTCTGATTGAACCGGGCATGTCGGTACAAGTTGTTACACGCGACATGAGCAACCCCGTCACCACGAACGGCGGCAAGGCCGTCATCGACGCCTTCATGCGCCTCTACGGCATCGACATCAAAAAAGCCGGCTGCCTCAACACGGTTGACCTGCTTGTAGAGCGGATTGGCTGAGGATATTTCCCGGATGGTACTCACTAAAATAAAGACAAAAACGCATTTTAATATGAAAGAGCGAATTGAAAGCAAATACAAGGAACTGCAAAACTTATTATCTCAAACCAAAAAAGAAATAAATTCCACAAAATCTGGGCATAAGGACATATCCAAACTTCAGCAAAATATGAATGTTACTTTGCAAGAAGAATTGAATATGATAAGTCGTGAGGTAGACAATGCTCTGAACTATACTTCATGGGATAATTTAGTTATTGCTTTCTTTGGAGAGACCAATGCGGGCAAGAGCACCATTATTGAAACATTCCGCATCTTGTTTGAAGATAATAGAAAAAAAGGCCAGGATGGATTGATTGTTGGTGATGGTAGACCAGACTTTACACAGGACTATCATGAATACAAAATGTCAATTGGCGGTAAACCATTTACACTTATCGATGTTCCCGGTATTGAAGGAAATGAGGTAGAATTTCATGATTCTATAAAACAGGCACTTCATAAAGCGCATTGTGTCTTTTATGTACAAGGCCACAATAAAAAACCAGATAGTGCTACTGCAAAGAAAATCAAAAAATATCTAGGTGATTGGGTGAATGTATATTCCATTCAGAATGTAAGAGGCGCCATTACCAACTACGATGAAGAAGAGGAACGGGAGACCCTTTTAACTTCAAGTGTCTTAAAAAACGAAAGATTAATCAAAGAGACTTTTCAGAAGATACTAGGGAACGTCTACAAAGGAAATATAACTCTCCAAGCCCTGTTAGCTATGTGTGCCAAGGCAAGTTTCTCAGACAAACGAGATGACCTTCAACGCAACCAAAAAAAACTCTTGAACTACTTTGGAAATGCAGATGAAGTGCTACGGTTCAGCCAATTCAAAACTATAAAACAACTCGTAGAAGAGAAGTCATCAAACTTTACCCATGAGATTACCGAAGCGAATAAGCAAAAAATGGTGTCGTTAGCCAACAAAACTGCACACAGGCTGGAGGAAATCTTATCGAAGGATGATATAGACGTATCGGTAATTGAACAAAAACTCAAAGAATTTAGGCGTGATGTACAGCGGATTTTTACTACCACAAAAAGCAATATTAAATACAAGCTGCCAAATATTGTAAGATATAATCTAGATGATTTAAAAGGTGAACTATATGATATTATAGACTCTGACCCTGGTTCTATAGAAAATGAAGGGAAAGAAAAAGCCAAAGAAGCCACTAAAACAATTCAGAGAGAAATTAAAAAAGTCATTAAAGATGAGATGACCAATGCATCCAAAAAAATAGACTATAAAAAGAAGGAATTACAATCTCTGAAATTAAAATCCAACTATAATACTAACCAAAGCATTCATATTGATATGGATTTTGATAAAGCTTTAAAGGAGTTCGACTTGAGTTTTGGCGAGATGGTTGGTACTTTTATGGGACCCGTGATGTATGCTAGCATTGGAGCAAGCCTTGGCTCTATCGTTCCAATTATTGGAACTACAGCAGGTGCTATAGTCGGAGGACTCATTGGATTATTAAAAACAATATTTGGGGGAGATGACAGCAAAGCAAAAGCAAAAGCAAAAGTAGAAATTGCTGAAAGCATCTCAGAAGCTGAAGATACATGTTTGGATGAACTTCAATCATTAATAGATGAAATAGGTCTAAAGATAGATCAAGAAAAGAAAAATCTGGTTGCAGAAATCGACAAGGAGATTAGAAATCTTGCTAGGCTTTCAGGTTCTTCATCCACTCTAAAGAACAATATAAAAAAGTACATTAACGGCATTAATAGTGCAAACTATGGAACAATTTAATATATCGAACCAACTAAACGATAGATTTTCTACGCTTGAAAAGATTGTACAGCAAGGTCGCCAATATGGATTAGACTTGAGTGACATCTTGAACAAGATTAAGAGCGTAAAGTCTATGATAAAAGACGGCATTATACGAATTGTGCTCCTCGGAAGTTTCTCTGATGGAAAAACTAGTGCTATCGCTGGTCTTCTCGGAAGACTTGAAGACACGATGAAAATAGATGAAGATGAATCTTCAGATGAACTGAAAGTCTATCGTCCTGAAGGTCTGAAAAAAGGCTTTGAAATAGTCGATACTCCGGGACTGTTTGGTACTAAGGAGAAGGAACTTGACGGACGTAACGTCAAGTATTCGGACATCACAAAAAAATATTTGTCGGAAGCCCACATCGTAATCTATGTATGCGATGCTGTCACCCCCCTAAAAGATAGTCATGCGTCTATCATCAAATGGATTATGCGTGATTTGAATAAGTTAAATTCTTCCATTTTTGTAATCAACAAGATGGACGAAGCTGGATATGATCTTCTTGATGACAGTGACTACAATCGTGGCAAGGACATCAAACGCAACGCATTAGTGGAACGTTTACGCAGCACCATCAACCTTACACCTGATGAAGAGCGCAAATTACACATCGTATGTATTGCAGCAGACCCTAAGGGCAAAGGCTTAAATCATTGGTTCGCAAAGTCTAATGATTACATGCGTCGTTCACATATAGGGATGTTAAGAGACAGTTTGAATGATGTTGTCAACAACTGCAATGCGGAAATTTTAAAGTCCAATTCTGTACTGGCTTCAATTAAGGACATGACTGATGCTGTGTCCAATTCTATTGAGGATGCTTGCAATCCTATACGACAATCGCTCAAAAAGTTAGATGATTCTTGTTTTGATTTAAACGAAGATCTCGGACAATTAAAATTAGATTTAGCTAATAATCAAAGCGAGATGCAGCATCAATTAGAACGATACAAAAAAGAATTGTATACCGATATAGAAAATGCTTCCATTGATACAATTGGAAGTGTAGCAAAAAGAATACTTGGTATACAAAATGAGAAAATAACTTTTGATCTAGTTCATCGCCGTATCGAACAAATTACAAATACTTGCTATAACTCCAACAATGCATCCGTAGAATCAAGCCAGGTTAAGTTTAAGCGAGAATTTGAAGTTCAAGAAAACTTTTGTACCGATGCACTGAAAGCTGGTACAGAATACTTAAAGCATGTCAATGCTGGACAAATTAAAGCAGTTCGCAATGTATTACTTCCATGTTGTAAATTTAAACCATGGGGTGCCATTAAATTTGCCAAAAATCTTAATATATTTGCTGTTATACTTTCTCTTGGTATTGAACTATATTCATACTTCAATAAAAAGAAAAAACAAAATGCATTCCTTAAAGATAAAGAATCCTTAATAAATGCCTTAGATGATATATTTGCTCATGTATATGAATCATTCCAGGGAGAAAACTTCTTTCATAACTATGCCCCTTCATATTCTGAAATGCAGCAACAACTTAATAATCGCCAAAACGAGATTGAGAAACTTCGTCAGAAAGTGACAGAGCTTGAGAAGTTCAAATCCCAAATTAATAGTTGGAAAAATGATGGAAAGTACGTTGAGTACACAGAAGTTTAATGGCGCAGTTTAATCCTTCAGATATTTCAATACAATACTTCGGTAAATTTTTACCGAAAAATTAAAAGTTAAACAACAGAACCAG
>Belle_p2__coassemble_1426_pt1 | contig 33735 bp, 29 predicted proteins | sample Belle_p2__metabat2_high_PE_006 | metagenome-assembled genome bin Belle_p2 | reverse complement strand
GCGGGGGTGTGGATTGAAACTGCTGTAACCATTTAAGTGCAGGTATTGCATTTGGGTCACCCCCTACGCGGGGGTGTGGATTGAAACAATCTGTTAGAAGATGAAGGTATGATATTACAGCAGTCACCCCCTACGCGGGGGTGTGGATTGAAACCCAGCCGTACAGTGTGAGGAGCTCGCCGTTCGCGTCACCCCCTACGCGGGGGTGTGGATTGAAACAATGATTAGTCAGAATGTGAACCCCGGGCGTGTATGTCACCCCCTACGCGGGGGTGTGGATTGAAACTCGAAGTGGGTGGGCTTCCTGATAGTTTGCTGATGCGTCACCCCCTACGCGGGGGTGTGGATTGAAACAAGGCATCGCTCCGCAGCTTGCGCACGGCTCGGGTCACCCCCTACGCGGGGGTGTGGATTGAAACATCTGCATCCTGATTGTGGCCGATTTTTGGTTCGGTCACCCCCTACGCGGGGGTGTGGATTGAAACACAAGCCCGGCACAATGGCCAATCAGGCCCTGCAGTCACCCCCTACGCGGGGGTGTGGATTGAAACTATAACGCAGCAGTGCAGGCTATCTATACCACCCAGGTCACCCCCTACGCGGGGGTGTGGATTGAAACTGCTGTAACCATTTAAGTGCAGGTATTGCATTTGGTCACCCCCTACGCGGGGGTGTGGATTGAAACTCAGTTACAGCCGAGTCATTACGGAGGTCAGCAAGTCACCCCCTACGCGGGGGTGTGGATTGAAACAACCCCGACCAGCAAGGCCTCTGTACGGTCGACGGTCACCCCCTACGCGGGGGTGTGGATTGAAACGTAACGGATGCGGTCGGGCTCGTAGCCCATGTTGTCACCCCCTACGCGGGGGTGTGGATTGAAACTTATACCTGCAATCCATAAAGTACCCAATATAACGTCACCCCCTACGCGGGGGTGTGGATTGAAACACCCACATACTCGTCCAGATTGCGTGTGACGAATAGGTCACCCCCTACGCGGGGGTGTGGATTGAAACGCCGGATGTCGGCTTGTGTCGGTCGTTGTCCGCTGTCACCCCCTACGCGGGGGTGTGGATTGAAACTTGCTGCTGGCATGAATCCTTACTTCAGTGGTGAGTCACCCCCTACGCGGGGGTGTGGATTGAAACATGATTTAAGCAACAACTGCCCGGGGCACGTTGCGTCACCCCCTACGCGGGGGTGTGGATTGAAACAGCCAAACAACAGGCTGTAGACAGCTTTCAGTCTGTCACCCCCTACGCGGGGGTGTGGATTGAAACATGCTTTTGCGTAATATTTCCGCATTTTTATTTGGTCACCCCCTACGCGGGGGTGTGGATTGAAACAGAGCCTGCTCAAGCGAGGCAAAACTACGCTCAAGTCACCCCCTACGCGGGGGTGTGGATTGAAACAAGGCCGGGCGTTACGGTCGCTTTTACGGCGCTGGTCACCCCCTACGCGGGGGTGTGGATTGAAACCATCCACCTCAACGCGGCTGGCAGCGACGGCAAGTGGTCACCCCCTACGCGGGGGTGTGGATTGAAACTGAGGCAATCAAACCACCTTGGATGTAAAAGTGGTCACCCCCTACGCGGGGGTGTGGATTGAAACACAATGCTGACGAAATGCAAGATTATGTCAACGAGGTCACCCCCTACGCGGGGGTGTGGATTGAAACATCGTTTTTTATGTTTTCGACCGTCTTGGCCGTGTCACCCCCTACGCGGGGGTGTGGATTGAAACCACTCGCCCGGGTAGCAGTAAGCCCCAGTGTTCAGTCACCCCCTACGCGGGGGTGTGGATTGAAACCACCAGCAGATTTAAACCAAAGAGAGACATGCAGTCACCCCCTACGCGGGGGTGTGGATTGAAACTGATGATGCGGATGCTAAACCCCTAGGTTATGCGGTCACCCCCTACGCGGGGGTGTGGATTGAAACATCCGCTGCATTTCGGCCAAAACTGATGGGTCAAGGTCACCCCCTACGCGGGGGTGTGGATTGAAACAGGCTAACCCCTAAAAACATAAAACCATGCTGAGTCACCCCCTACGCGGGGGTGTGGATTGAAACCCATAACCGTGACCGTGTACACCCGCTTCAATGGGTCACCCCCTACGCGGGGGTGTGGATTGAAACTTAGGCAACACGGCCATCAACTTCGACCCCAACGGTCACCCCCTACGCGGGGGTGTGGATTGAAACTCTGTCTTGACCATCTAATATGGGATTTGGAATGGTCACCCCCTACGCGGGGGTGTGGATTGAAACAGCCGTGAACCGAACATGTTCGATTTGCGCTACGCGTCACCCCCTACGCGGGGGTGTGGATTGAAACCGAAAAATGGGTGCTAGCAATCCAATGAGTCCTAGTCACCCCCTACGCGGGGGTGTGGATTGAAACGTCCGCCGAGTCGGACACGTGATTGTACGTGCCTGGTCACCCCCTACGCGGGGGTGTGGATTGAAACCTCGGCTTACTACCCTCTCAGCAATATGGTGCTGTCACCCCCTACGCGGGGGTGTGGATTGAAACCAGCAAATTAAAGAGGTTGGAATGTTTCTTAACGTCACCCCCTACGCGGGGGTGTGGATTGAAACATAAATGTATGTTTTGTTTATTTTTGTCTTAGTTGTCACCCCCTACGCGGGGGTGTGGATTGAAACCCTTTATTTGCCTCATTTTCAATGTGTTTTCGTAGTCACCCCCTACGCGGGGGTGTGGATTGAAACAGTATATCCATACCAATTGGATACATTGACATATGTCACCCCCTACGCGGGGGTGTGGATTGAAACTGCAGAAAAATCAGCCGAAAAAATCCTTGCAGAGGTCACCCCCTACGCGGGGGTGTGGATTGAAACCAAACATCATGTCAAACCACGGCTTAACGGCTTGGTCACCCCCTACGCGGGGGTGTGGATTGAAACCTTCTTGTTTCTCCTTTTTGTACTGGGCGATAGCGGTCACCCCCTACGCGGGGGTGTGGATTAAAACAGCGGTAATACTAATTAAGGTGCAAATGCAGACTACAAAACTTACACATGCTTAAATTAAAACCATCGTTGCCAAACCCCAAAATTCAATATCATACTAAGAACAACTACTTATTCACACAAGTCCCAGTACTATAGGTAGTTTTGACATTGAGTTTGAAAGAAAGGTTTACCGAAGGGAAGAGGGGATGGAACTATTCCTTAAAGGGAGCTAATTGTTAAGCATCATAAGATGTAATGCCAGCAAATCAACCTCTATCACCCGTTAACCCTTGTTTACCCCACCCGTCCGGATTGATTTTACCCTACCTCTGTGCCTGCCGGAGAGGCTAAACATACGGCGAGAAAAACAGCTGTTCAAATGCAAGCTACTGCCTGAAAATTGTATTTGGAAGTTTCGAAGAGGTTTTGTAACTTTGGCCTGGTTAGCAAATCCCGACAGGGGGTGCGCCAACTGAATACAACTGCGGAGGCTGCTTCATGCATTGACAAAAGCGGCTCCACCCGACTGAAAAGACTGCCACTAACGCCCCAAAGGGTAAACAAATTCCGGTAGCGATTTTTACCGGAATGAACACTCAGCCTTCTGAAAATCGGAGAAGGCCGCTGGATTGTTCAAAGCCGGATGTAAAATATTTTTCAGTTCTTTCCGAAAATAAGGCTGCTCCATACACCAACAGCCACCTGAAAGCTGCACAGAACTGCTACCTACTCGCCAACAGCCCTGCTACAGCCTGCTGCAACAAAATAACTGCTCTGAACAACCGACACACACATCGGTCGACACAGATATTGAAACCTTCAAAATAAATTAACGATGATGAAACTCATGACCCGCGAATGGGAGATTGCACGCCACTACGTGCTGAACGTTGAAAAACAAAATGGAGAAGTAAACTTGAACTGGGAAGACTTTATGATGATGGCCCGCGACCACCGTCCGGTGGCTGCCGTTGATGTAAGCGATGCGCTGACACCGGGCCAGCTCTTTATCAAAGCCTACGACGAGGCCGCACCTCTACTCAAACACCGTCCTTCGGGCATGATTATCAATGTGGTAAATACGGATGATAACCCGCTGATGATGCACGACCTGAACGACCTGAGCCAATCGATTGAAGCTTACATGGGTAAAGAGCAGCAATTTTCATGGGGCATCACCCATGCCAAAAACGATGCGGTGTCGCAACTGCCGGACATGCCGGCCGAATCGGCACACAACCGCCGCCTGATGCTCTACCTTTTTGAATAAAAAAGTCTGGGGGCTGTTCGCAAGCCCTCCAGACACCGCGTCTTCGCCAAAGCCGCAAGGACCTTTGAAAGCCCTTGCACATGTTGAGATTTCCTCACTGTTTTACACCGATTCTGAAAGATCTGGACAACATTGAAAATAAGGATTTCAGCCCTTACCGCCAACTCAAACAGCCTGATTGCCGGAACGGCTGAAACGGGCGCGAAAATAAACCGCACCCCGCCACAACGAGCAAACCGCCTTGCCTCAGCCAGCTGAGACAAGGCGGTTTCTGACACACTGAAAACCGGCGGCCTGCGCCCCGGCAAGCGGGATTAGCGACACTGCCCGGCAGCAACCTACCGGCAGGGATACCGGCGCACCTAACGAATAACGCCCCGGCCGTGGCACACATTGCAATGGCCACTGCCCTTGCAAATGGCGCATTTGTCAATGCTGCCCGGCATGCCGTACATGCCCTCGTACTCGAGCAAGCCGGTGCCCTTGCAATGGTTGCAGGCACCGGTGCCACGGCACAACCGGCACGTTACGCCCTCGCTGCCACCCGACGAAGTGCCGGGGTTGTACCCGTTGTTTCCGTCAATACCCAACATGGCATCAATCTGCTGCATGCCTTGAATGTACTGTTGAGCCTCAGCGGCCGACACCATGCCCGTGCCGTTGCAGGCACCGCACCGCGACGACTGCCCGTAGCCCGAAAATATACCGCTGCCGGCACACAGAGGGCAGGCCACTTGCTGCTGCGGCAGGTGGCCGCCAGCCGGCTGCGAGGGTTGTGGCAGGTTTTGGAACATTTGCATCACGCGGTCGTATTTCTCGGACGTCAGTTCCTGCTCGCCCTGACATACCGGACAAGTGCCAAATTGCGGATGCGCTCCCGAGCCCTGGCAAAAGGGACACGTTTTTTTGCTTTCACAGCTCCACAAACAGAGCATGAGGGTGAAAAATAACAAGATTGGCTTCATAGAGATGGGGGATTGGATGATTGGTCTCACTTTACACCGTCTATTCAGTATTTGTATTACAAGCTGTCCTGTACAACAAACCTGCAGATGCTCATCGCCGGTCTTTGGAAAAAGAAACGAATAAGTCTGCAAATGGTTAAAAAATGCCGAAGCCCCGCAAAGCGTGCTCTTCTTTTATCACAAAAATTTGCCGGATGCTTTGTGGGTTGCCGGGCCGGAATGTGTGCGCTACAAACTGCCTCAGCACCGGGTTCAGCGCCCGGTGGCCCAGCCCCGGACGGCACGGGCGGCCTTGCGGCTCAAGAGTTGTTCGACACTTGCCGCCAGCTCAACCAACTCGCGGGGGTGCGGCACATCGTGGCGGCGCACGCCTACCTCAATACGGAAGTATCCAAGCGGATTGGTATCGACGGTGGTGGCATAACGGAGGGTATGCAGTTTGTTGCCGGCTACAACCTTGGGCGAATCGGTAGCAAAACTGTCCGACGGGAGGGTGAGCGTGTCGTCGGTTATGAAAGGACGGGAGGAGTAGTTGTAGAGGGGCTCACTTCCCGAACGATGTATCTTGACATGAGCAAGCACACGCGACACCGAATCGTGCTCAACCACCTTGACCTCCAAACGGTCGGCCGACTGATAGCCGTGGCTGTTGCAATGGTTGTTGAGCAGCTGGCAGATGCTGTCCTGGAGCGAACGGTCGATGTGGGCGGGATGGTGCACGGAATCGGTCAGGAGGTTGTAGTGCGAAGTGTACCCATTTTTACGCAGGGCTACAACTCCCCACGCCTGCTCGCCGGCCGGATAGCGGATGTCGTCGTATTCGGGTTTCAGCAGGAGGCCGTAACGGTGGCGCAAGCCCAGGCTGTTGCCGTCGGTAATGTAGTAAATGCCCTTAAAGGGGTGGAGCGTCTGCATGCCGTAGCGTCCGTAATCCAGACAGGCATAGGGGTTGTAACCAATGAGCATGGACGGGAGCAGCACGCCGATATAGGTCACTGCCACCAGGCTGAGCACAAAGCGCCGCGTGTGCCTGAAGAGGACGAAACCGCAGACTGCGGTGAGCAGCAGACTGACGGCCAGCAACAGCACACGCCATTCCCCACTCAGGGGCTGGGCGTAATAAAACAGCAACATGGCCACCAGGAGCAACCACCAGGAACTGAAGGCGGCCTTACAGTACTTGCTGATGAGCCACCAGCTGAAGAGCGGGGCAAGGATACAGCCCGCGCGGCTGAGCTGGGCATCGGCAGCCAAACCGACATACAAACTGACGAGCGCCGTGAGCAGGAGCAGGCTATAGGTACGGGCACGAGGGTCGTTGCACAACAGTGCGCCGATGACATTGCGGGGCGTGAGCGAAGTGCGTACCAGTTTTTTGCGAAACAGCTGTACTCCATACCACACAACGGGTAGCCCGCCCAGCCATAAGACACAGGCTGCGGCCAGCGTCAGGACCAGGGGACGGCCGGAGTCGACTCCCCAAAGATGAAAGGGAAAGAGCACCATATGCTTTATACCCAACACCCGGGGGGCTATGAGCAAACCAAGGGCAAGGGTGAGCAGCAGAGGAATAAAGGCGAGCCTTTCCTTTTGCAGCATGGCAAAGGTGAACGACAGGCGCACCAGTACCCAAAGAATGGCAAGGAAATAGACACTTGAATTCCAAGCGTCGCCTAAAGCCGAAAGTGCCCAAAGCGCACAGACTGTTAAATCGAGCAGGGCGAACGTCCGCTCTACCCGGTTTACGGGATATAGGTTATGGTTCATACTCATCAATGAATTTTATGCAGGCCGATAGAAAGCAGGCTACTTCCCGGTCAGTGCAAGATGCTTGTTCGGGAAATACATGGTCGCATGCAAACTAAGCCCTTCGATGTGCTAAGAATAAAAAGAAAGGACTTTATTAACTGATAGTAGCCGTTTGTTATAAATGGTTTTCAAAAAAGTAAAGCTTGCGGGGAGCATTCCTACTACTGCGTCGGTCCTCCCCCGGCACCATCAGTTGGCCGGTGCGGTGCTGAACACGTCGAAGGCATCCTTGAGGGGCTGCAGATCCTCGAAGTGGAACTCAATTTGCGGCTCGGAATATTCGGGGTAATCAAACTCGTCGATGGGAACGTCCGGCGCTTTGCACACCAGCAGTTCCTCCTTGATTTTACCGTTCGGCATGGTCAGCTTGTAGCTGGCAAATTCGCCGAGGTGAGCCTCGACCATGAGCAGGTAGTCCTTGCCCCGGTAAAAGTCGCGGTGTCCGGCAAAGGTGTGGTAAACAAGCTTTACCTTACCGTTACTGATGGTAAAGACATCGAGTTCGTAGTCGGCCTCGCAGCCACCGGTCTTTACAAACAATTCGGGCAGTTTGTCGTTGTTCATATCCACCAGGAAGTATTCGCTATGCCCCGGACTGTTCTTTTTTAAATACTTGTCGCGGCAAGCTTCAATCTGCTCCTGATACAGGGAGACCGGCGAGGGGGTAGCCTTGCTGTACAGGTTTTTTAAACTCACCTCGCGCAGGCTGTTTCCGTCCCAGTCGAGGATTGAAAGTTCGTTGTAACGGCCGCCTTCTTTGTAATACATGTACGACTGCGCCACAATGAGGTTTTCCTCGTCGGTAAAGCCCAAAACGCCGCTGCAGCAAGGCAACTGCAGGGTCGTTAAGGCGGGGTCTAACCCTACAACGAATACATACGAATTGCGGCTGTCCCACCCCTCGACCAGCAACTTGTCTTCGCCCAGGTTGATAAATACCCGATGGATGGTAGGAATGCTGTGGGGGGGTTACTTTGCGTGCCCGGTCGCCCGTACCCAGGCATTCGTAATTACCCTTTGGATTGGTGGTGAACAACTTGAGAAGGCGGCCGGTAGTTGGCCTATAGACCCACAGGGTTACGGCATCCAGGTCGTTAGAACAGGTGCTGTCAACATGGGTAAACACCATCAGGTTGTACGACTCGGCCGCCAGTTTGGTATCCGGTGGAAGCTGCAACGAGTCGATGAGTTGCGGCACTGCAGAGGGGGCGACATTTTGCGCCGTGGCCGGGGCAGCCAAAGGGTTGAAACCGGGGGTAATGCCTGCGATGCCCAAAGCTGCCAACAGCAGGGCCGACAATAAGAGAAGCGTTTTTTTCATAACAACAATGCCCTGTGTAGGTGTCGGGCGCAACCAACGGGCAGCTGCGATGGCTGCCTCAAAAGATTCAACAAAATGAGGAGGAGAATGGAGTTAATTGCTGATGCGGCTGGCCTGCTTGAAGACGACCTTTCCGTGGTGCTTGACTACAAGATAATGGGTGTGGGTGCCCGAACCGTCGGGGTGATTCACCGTGGCGCAAGAGTCAACAATATATTCGTAGCTACCCTGCCTGAAATAGTAGTCGTCGCAGAGTTGCACCTCGTCGGGTCCGGCGGCGGTGTAGGTACGTTTTTTTCCGCCTTCAATCAACAGGTCGGGCGCATCGGCCATCGTTTTGGGACGCGCCCACGAGGCATAGCGCAAGCTCCCATGGGGCATGCGGTCCACCCGCACCAGGTAGCCGTCGGTTTCCATATAGCGCACCAACTCACGGTAGTTGCCCGCACGGGGGTGCAGGTGCATGTGCGGCTGCGGGCCGAGGGCAACAAAGCGGTTTCCGTCAAACTGCCACACCTCATAGCGGTCGGTGAGTTGTCGCTGTTCGGCAAGTGGCACATAGAGTTTGCGCGTGGCAGCATCGTAGGCAAAGAGCCAGTCGTAGCCGTAGCCGTCGGTTGCAAAATACCAGTGGGGAATGGAGTAGTTGACGCTAAACCAGCTATCGTCGCCGTCAGTGAACGGCCCGCCGTCAACCACATTTACCTGGCGGATGGAATCGCCCGCTATGCGGTAAGCCTGCAGGTAGTTGTAGCCGTCGGACGAGCTGGCCTTGCTGCTGCAATCCATCAGGTAATAAGTACTGCCGTCGCACCGTACAATGGTATGAATGCGACTGATGTAGACATCAAAATCGAAAGTAATCACCCGTTTTTTTCCTGCGTCGGTAACAAGGGTCCACACTGTCCAATAGTCGGGCGAGGTGCCGCTGTCGGGATGCATGCCCGCACGGATGGTGATGCGTCCGTCGGTGGAACGGCACACTGCCCCACCCTCATACTCCCTACTATCTTCTTGCCCATCGGCTGCCAGCAGGTTGTCCTCTCCTTTCGGGTTCGCCACCTGCCCCGCTGTGGAGCGGGCTTCCGCGAAGTCTGTTGCAGGTTGCACCGGTTGCGCACCATTGACTTGCACCCCCTTCACATCCTGCGGTCCACCACAACTCGCACAAATTCCAAGTCCGGCCAGCAGTCCGGCCCATACCATTTGCTTCATCACATTCATCTGTACTTACACCTTAGTTTACTTTGACACCCGGCGGTCTTCCTACTGCCAGCCTTACAACTCCGAAGGGCTGAACTCGATGGTGCATACCTGGCCGGAGGTATCGCCAGCATACTTGTAACGAATGCCTACACCGGCCTGCTTACAAGTAATTACCACCTGATTGATGGTTGGGTCATCACTCGAAATCTGCTGCCTGATTTTATCTTTGAGCATCGATTGGTTGACATTTAAAGCTTCCATAGAGACTTTCGAATCATCGATACTGTAATTATAAACAAAATAAGATCCTTCGATCGTTGCCGAGTTAAGTGTGGTTGCGAAATCAATCTGCTGCGGGCACAAGGCATTGGTTGTCATAACCATGATACTCAGCATTTCGCGCGGCGAAACGGGATCAACCTTGCCTTCAATCAAATCGTTCAGTTCCTTCTCGGTCACATTGATTTTTACCTGATCCTGCGAATTACCACTTCTAAAAACCAGGGCAAAGCGCGAACCGGCCTCAGCAATGAGTTTCATCATGTTCACAACATCGTTTGATTTAACCCAGTTGCCCAGCATGGAACGTTTGAGCGTATTTTTACACTCGTTCAACGCCTCAATCTTTAACGGGAGCGCCTTACTGATGGAGATGGTCATAACCACCTCCGCATCGCCCTCGTTGTACGTAAGTTTGGAAATTTCGCCCATCATGCCCATGTCCATCGGACATTCATTGTTGAAAGAAGCCACTTGCTCACGCAACGCATTTTGAGCCTCAACTTGTTCCGAGGTGGAGGAATCGGTTAACGACTCCCCGAAACTCTTTTTTTCGTAAAAATAGAAGCCTACTACCATCAATACAATGGAAACGACGGCAAAAATTATCCACGAAATTATTGTTCTTTTCATTATTCTATACCCTCAATCCGTGTCGGGCACAACTTTTAAATCCAATAATCTGATATTCCTTACTGCTTTTGCTGTCTGACAAAGTTAAGCTGCCCTTCTGTTAAAACGGACAATCAAGACGCTTCCAGACAGCTATCCGGGTTACTTCAGCATTTGCTGCGCCTTCGTCAAACAGTTTATTGCCTGATTGTTGGCATCAGTCATTTTCTTCAGGTACATATTGCTCTGATTCAAGGCGTTTTTGGCCTTGCGCTCCTGCTCCCTGGCATTATGGGTATCTCCGCGTTTGGTGTAATAAGCAGTCTGTCGCTGATGTTCCTTATACTTTTCCAAGTAATAAGATGCTTCGCGACGGTAGCCCTCGGCCTTTTTCTGATAATATTCGGCCTGCCGCTGATACTTTTTAGACTCCTGCAACTTGTAATCGGACTTACTGCGGAGCGCATGAACTTGTTTCTGAGCGTCTTCGGCCTGCCGCAACGAGCGTTCGAGAGCGCGAATTTTGTCATTCGACTGGGCAAGAGCGGGGACAGCCTGGCAACCCCATAAAATGCAAAGTAGCAAGATGGTGCGCATATATGCAATCTTTATTGAATAATCAGGCCCAACAAGCCGTCGGGCCTGCAATAAACGACAACCGGAGTTCTATGAACCATATACCCTATGCACCCACTACACCCAAGCCAACAGGGCACTGAGAATAATGAGCACACCAATGACCTTGATGAGCGTGGCTATAAAACCGCGAAGACCTAACCACGCGGGTACTTTGTCTATCAAGATCCAGCCTATCAGGATGCGCACGGCTGTACTAATCAATGCGTGTATCATAAAATTGTATGATTAAAACGGGTTGACTATTTCTAATTGATGCTTGCCACACATGGAGCAGAACCGCGTGATTTGATTGGTAAATGGTGTTGGCACGACATAGCCGCATGCCTTGCAACGATACCAACCTCTGGCCTCAACGTCGGCCTTACACTTGGGGCAGTCGGTGGCATTGGCATCCATCTCAGCACGACAATGTGGATTCCGGCAGATTTTGGTCAGCCTTCCATCAGGCAACACTCCGTTCTGCAATAACTTAACCAGATACAACGCTCCATACAGGGCTGCGGTCAAAGGATGGAAGGTACCCTGTGCTGTCTGCAAACAACTCACCATATCCGTGGGGTATTTGCTATGCTTAGGCAGTTCGTTGAGCAAATTGTTCACAACGCTACCAATCAAAGCACCGCCTCCCAACAGAAGCACCAGTTGCACAGCCGGCAGTTTGACGGGGTTGCTACCATACCATGAATCGACCACCTGCTGATATTCGGCCTTGGTTATGATGCCCATTTCGCCAGAGGGCAAAGCCACATTGGTTTTAGAGAATACGACCAGGTCCTTTCGAACCGTTTCGGCATCGGAAAGGGTCAGGTTTTGCGTCTGAAACTTTTGATTCAAGTAGTTTCGTAACTGTTCGTCGAAAGTCTTCAGTCCGAATTTACTCTTCAGACGGCAAGCCGTATTGCGCATGGTTTGCACGTCCATCACATTGAGCACGGTGTGGGTATAGCCCAAATCAAGAACGGCTACACTCCCTTTCGTAGGAAAACCTGTCAAGGAGCGGTAATAATGGATGGCTGCTACGGGAGCCGATACAAAACGTATTTCGCCTGAAAGAAGTGGGCGCACAGCCCGGTACAATGCTTGCACAAAGGTGTGCCTGGGTGTGAGAGGATAAACAAAAACGGCATGCTCCGGCCGGTGCTGTGCGATTTGCTGCTTAATGAAACGCTGACACACCTCGTCATTTAGCCAGCCATCATCGTAATCGTTTGCTTCGTACGGCTCGTAAACGGTATCTACCCGGGGTTGCCCATTCTCAAAGACGGCTACTTTAAGCAAGCAAGTTCCTAAGTCAAAGGCTATCCACTTGCCGCTGTATGGGGTTTGTTTATTGTTCATCAACGAATTTTCCATTTATATCTATATCAAACTGGTCGCCGTTAAGGGAAACGGTCAGCAGGCGTTGTTTCTTTTTCCAAGTCATCATTTCATAGCGCGGGGGAATGACCACCCGGTAATTACAGACATCGAGCAGACCCATGCGGTGGGTATGCATAAACACAAACCGTTTGTAAAGCGGGCGCTTGCGTGAGTGGAGAATGCCCCTGTAGGTATAAGGCTCGATGAGATAGCCTGCAGGAACTTTTTTGCTTAGAGGCAGTTGTTGCTTAACAATTACCCACGTCAGTATAAAAGCCCAAAGGGTTACAAAGCACCATATAATGAATAAAAGCAAAGTAAACCGGATGATATGTTGTGCATCTAAAAAAGTTGCTAATGCAAACCCGGTACAGAAGCCAACAAAAGTTCCTGCCAGTAATTTCAAGGCAATGCCCCAAAAGGGACGTTTCCAGATGGCACATACTTTCCAGGTATGCGTATGATTTTCTTGAGTAATGGTCCAATCTGCAGCCTCCAGATTTTCCTGAAAAGGCATTCCGCAATGCCGGCAATACCGGGCACCGGGCACATTAGCGGTATAGCAGACAGGACATTCTTGGGTTGTTGTGGTGTCTTGCCCCTCATTTTGCTCCGGCTTTGCAGGCGTGGGTTTAGGTGTGGGTTTAGGCTGTTGCTCAGCATCGGACTTTGCAGGTGCGGGTTTAGGCTGCAAAGAAACTTCGGGGTGAGGAATTTTTGAATAAGCATCATTAGCTGCAGCCCGTGCTTGCTTGCATAACCTTTCAACTTCGTAGAGTTCAAACATTTTATGTTCAATAATCTTTACCAAGCGATTATAAGCGGCAACAGCATCGACATATCTTTTCTCAGTTTCCCGGTGTTTGTCATGAGCCTCTTTATACGCCTTCGTGTTCGAAGCAAACGACTCCATACGCTGATGTTTTTGCTCCAAATCACGCTCTAAGCTCTGCAAGTTGTTATAAGCCTTGAGTTTGTCTTCCTCTATCTGCGCACACTCTGCGGCCAAATCGTTATACGCTTTTTCCAGTTCTACAGCCCTTGCCAACAAGCATTCGTAAGCTTTTTTGTCAAGCTGTACTTGTTGCTCTTTGCCGTTCTTAGCTTCCTCATTATCCTCGCGCTTACCGAGGAACATTTTACCCTTCACACGACTTGGACCTATTGAGAAAGTCACGTTTTGCTTGTTGTTTTCCGCAATGCTTTCTTGTTCTGTATTCATCATTTAAATTACTCCTTCAGACTACAAAAGGTCAATTAATTACGCCTTTAAACCTGTCTGCCTCCGCTTGTTCAGCGTCCAAACCAGGCTTTTATTTTATGCTGCCACTTCGCTGCCTTTAAACGCTCAACTTCCTCTTTCAGGCGTTCTATTTCTTGTTGCTGGTTGTCGGCAGTTTGATAATATTGCAAGTTGTTGTCGACAGATACTACTTGCTTCTCCTGCTGTGTTAAGGCTGCGTTTATCAACACGTGTAGGGCATAGGTTGATACTCCTTGCTGCTTAAACCTTTGCTGCAGCTGGTGGTATTGCTCGTCCACTCGATGCTGACTCACAGCCATTTGTATATCGGCCAATAAAGCACGTACAGATTTTTCCTGCATCACACATTAAATTATTGAAGTTCGATAATCGGGTGGCTCATCAGTACCCACTCCGCCCGGCTTACAGCCAAATCATTACACAGCAACATGCCCGGAGAATGACAGACGGCCCACTCAGGCGATTGGGTGGCACGTATCATGATGCGGCAACAGTTTCCAAACATGTTTTTGGCCTGATTGATGAGTTCGGCGCCGCGAAAGTTGTCCAAACGGTCTAAGTTGGGTATCAAAGTGGCTGTATCAGCAGCAACATGGGGTTCGATGCGAAAAACGGAGTTGCGCTGTTGCACATCGTCGCTTGTGGTGTAGAAAACCGGACGGCCGGATACTTGGTGCAACTCCCAGCTATCAACATACTTCGTTTTGTTTGCCTGCATGTCGGCCTGTGCATCGTTGTAGTCAAAACTTTGTTTCGTGTCGTACACTTCGTACAGAAAACCGGGCAGCAGTTCCTTATAATGGCGATAGCCTTCGAGTTGCAACTCCTGTTGCTCGTTGGGAAAGGGCTGTCCGTTGCGAAAGACCTTGAAACTTAGCATACTTCCTGCCTGCCAGCAGGGCTGCAGAGCTTCGAGCACATCGAGTACAGCCACACCGGGTATTTCGCTCTCTACCACGGCAAAACATCCCTTTTCGACGCAAATCAATGCCAGTTTGAACTCGTTTCCGGGTTTGTCCTGAAAACAGAGAATGAGGTGTCGGCCCACTTCAATCCCGGCTACCGACAAGGGGCTGGCCGATTGTCGGACTGAAGGTTGCGAGTAAATGTGGATGTTCTGCCCCATCGTCAGAATGCGGCTGCGGGCTTCGGCCTCGCTCAAGCCATACTTGGCACACTCCCGGAGGAGTGTGTCAAGTTGTTGGTCTGTGAGCTTGGTTTGGTCAACCATCAACGTACGGGTGCGTTGATTGACCTGCACGCGCTCTACGATGTTCTGCAGAATATATCGTTGCAAATAATCGTCAGTGTTCATACTTAATTTGTGCTTCTTCCAAAATACGACGGATGGTCAATGCATCGACAGCATAGGCAATGCCTTCAGCGCGTTGAATAGAACCGGTCATCAATGAAAGGGTTTTATTTAATCGAATCGACTGGTTGATGCCCACTACCTGACCATATTTATTAACGAGCGGGCCGCCACTATCACCATTATTGACCGGGCAGGAATGGGTGATATAACTGTACATATTTCCAGCGTTATCCTGAACATTGTTGTAGTTACTCAAGTTTCCACCCGAAAAGTTAGCTATTTCGCCTACCGGGCAACCCAATTTCCACACCGCAATGCCTTCTGCTTGCTTTTCCTTTACCAAAGGCATGTACGGAGTTTTCTCGCCTTGCCTTAACTTCAGTTGGAAAATGGTGAAGTCTATCTTGCTGTCACTTGACGTTACATACACCTGTTCAACTTCACGATGATTCAGTCGGTCGAGCGTACCGTCTTCACCGAAAAAGACGCATACGGCATTCCCATAATTACTTGGTGAAAGCACATGATTATTAGTTAAATCCAAGCCTAATTCGTTAATCAAAAAGCCTGTTCCGGTACCATCGGGGGTAATAATCTGAAAGGTTGCCGGCTTCATGTAAGCCAACAGTTCCTCCGGGGTCTTAGGTTCGGGAATGGTATCGGGCTTTACAGCAACATATGCTTTAAAAACCTCGACCGAATCCTTGCAGTTACCCATATCCAAATCAGCCGGAGTTCCAAATTCCTTGAGCATTTTACCTTGGATAGACATTACTTCGTTACCCAAACGGACATAGGCTTTAATTTTTTTAGGCACGCCATCGTACTCCTCTTTGGGGGTGTTACTGCCCTTGTCACGCACAAGTTTTACACGTTTGCCTACTACGTGCTGCTTCAGGTATTCCATGGTTTGGTCACTGCCCTTTATACCCAGGAGCTGCACATGCAAGCCATTGCTCAACTCGATGGTGCGGCTATCAACCACCTTCACCACCTTCGATTTATAGCCGTTGGGCTTAAACGCGTCATTCTTACAACTTGTTGCCACGATGGCCAGCAAAACGCACATGCCTGCTATAGCCATTGATTGGAGCGGTTTTATTTTCATCATTTTTAAAGGGTTACGTTATACATATCGTAAGCTGATTTTAGAGCTTATCACCCATTTGCCCTGCTGCAGCACCAAACGTCCGGGAGCGGTTGTTTCGATACGCTGCAAGGCATAAGGCGGATTGTTTTCGAACGCATAGGTCTGGCTCGGAACCATGCTGCCCCCTTGCGCCACAAATTCGGTTTTAGCCTCAGCCGTCAGGTCGAATGTGGCCTCGGTAGCCGAGTGCAGGGTGATGCAATAAAAGGCGCGATACGAACTCGAACTGCAACTTTTAACATCAAAGCCTGCCGGCGGCGTTAAATCGGCCTGCCGTGCATAGCAGCGATGGGGATAGGCTGCCACCGATGCCGCTGCGGTTTGCTGCCGCTCCTGCACCTTGGCCTGCAGCCATTGCAACTGTTGCTCAATGACAGCCAGCCGGTCCGACAGCCCTTGCTCCATATTTTGGAGTTGCAATTGCATGGCGGCCAGTTTTGCCTCAACTTGCCGGTTTCCTTCGGCCTGCACTGTTTGCTGCTTTTGCAAGGCAGCAAGCAGTTGCCTTCCCGCTTCATTCTTCGGCTGAGAAGTAGGAGAAGACTGCGAAGTTCCCGGTTGCCCGGCAGCCTGGGGATTCGGGCTGCCCGCACGCATAGCCGCCTCCTGAACCTGCTGTAGGGCTTTGTTCAAGAACGCAGCGATGTTTTTTCGGGCTTGCTGATTATTCCACAAGAATAAAAAGACTCCGGGAACTAATAGAATGAAGAGAAGAATGAGATAAAATAAAAAGTCCTCCATTAAACTGAATGTTTAGAGATGACTATTGATAGTGAAGGATGATGGGCTCAACCACCACATAACAGTTTCCATCCTGACGGAGTTTACCGGGAGTGACTTTGTCAAGCTGCGTCGGACTTGCCGTATTTCCTGCAATTACAATACATCCGTCGTAGGTGTTCAGGGTTGAAAGAATTCCCTGGCGGGCTTCATCCTTCAGGGTAAAACGAATGTCATTTCCTTTTTTGACAACGCGGATAATGGAACTGGAATTTTCGGACGTCAAGAAACAACGCTTATCACTAACGTACCTTACCTTATCAAACACTTCTTCGGGTGTAGGTTGAGGGGAAGGTGGTGTAGGAGGCAAAGGCTGAACATGCTGCTGTTGTTGCGGTACATGCTGCTGTTGCGGTACATGCTGCTGTTGTTGCTGAACATGCATTGACTGAATACCTTGCTGCAAGAATTCTACCTGCTGCTTCAATGCTCCAAGTTCAGCAAGAATCTGTTGATATTCCGGATTGCGATTAGACGAAACAAAGGGCTGAGGCTGCTGCATACTTGCTGCACTCGGTGACGGAACCTGTTGCGCTTTTGGCAACTGGCTCTTACCTTTACGCACAAACTGTAGGATTAAGAGAATCAGCAGCAGCAGCGTATTAAACGCTACCAGTACGTTCGAAGATTTGGGTTTTTCAACTTGATCACCGTTAGGTTTACCTACATTGTTATTTCCATCACCGCCAAGCGTAGGATTTGATTCTACGGCTAAAGAAACTTTTTCTATCTTTGTGGTATCAGGAACATAACCTTTATTTCCTTCTTTCTTGGTTCCCAAAAAACACAATGTTGCTTTGAAAGCTGTGTCCTTGACTTCTGTAAGATCTAACATCAAAGATCGGTATATATTACAAACAACTTTTGCTGGATGTTCAGGCTGATATTCATTATATTTATCTTCGAAATATTGATTACCTTCATTATCTGCACCACCAAACTGCGTCTCCGTTACTTCATCATAATCCCCATACAAGGGATAGGTTATTTCACAAGCATCGGCTATAGCCCACATGGGGATTATCGTCCCGAGATACTCTTTCTTGATGGTAAAGGTGTTTGAATTCTTATCGTATGTACCATACGTTGTGTCTGCTGCACACCCCTCCGTGCCTTGGGCACACACCTCGCTGAGGAGGTGTGCACCCAACACGAAGAGCATGCATAAAAATGCTATTCGCTTCATGGTTGAACTATTGATAGGATTGGTAATTCTTAGAAACTTCGTACAGGGCATGCTTCAACGGCCAGAAGAAGAGGGTTTCGGTGACATTGACCTGAGCATGTCCCGCAGCCATACCGCTATAGTTATTGTAGCTGGCCTCGGCCTTATTCTTCAAGTCATCGAGCAAGCTGTCGCAAATGGTCAGCGCAAACTTGCTATGCAGGTAATTACGGAACTCCTGACTGCCCCTTATCAAATCGATAAAGTGCTCGTATTCCACCAGCACGGCCTTTCGCACTTCATCCTTGCTCACATCGGCGTAAGTAAGCGTCTGCTCGGTATCAAAGCCGTAGTCATTGACATTCTGCGGGTTCGAAGCGACAAAGCCGGCTGCCAGACCCGTTACTGCCAGAGCACCATTGGCTGTCATCTCTTTGGCTGCTCCCGGACGCTTTACGCAAAATGTTTTCGGAAATTCCTGGTCGTCGGTAACGGTAAAGAGTTGCAGCAGAATCCGGGTCAGTTCGGTCAATTCGGCATCCTGAGGGGCTATCAGGCGGGTGTACTTGCTACCCATACCAGTAAACGAGAGCACCTCGGGAATGGGCAGTTTCTTCTTCTTCAGGATGCGTGCCACGTTGTAGATAACCGCCGCGTAATGCACAAAGATTAAACTGAATAAGTTCTTTTGTTCAGCGATTTTGGCCTCGGTATTGAAGGTTTTGTCATTCTTGAATAAGTAACCCATTATATCGGCCGAATTCTTTGCTATTTGGTCGGCAAATGTTTTATAGGCACTTTGGCTGGCTAAATCGATGCCGGAACCTGTGACCATGCCATCCATATACGATTTAAATCCGTTGTCGCAATTGGTGCGCAATGCCGCTCCGCCGGCGGCCACGCTGAACCCATCGCCCCAAAGGTCGTTCGCGGCAAACTTGGTCGAGGTGAAATAGGTTGCTACAATCGTACCACCATTTTTTACGACATACAAAATATCAGAGGTACCGCCACCGATATCAATGTTCATAAAGCTACTGCCCATCACGGTACTTGCCATGGCATGATAGGGAGCCAACGATTCGCTATCTACCACTAAGTAACGCTTGATGACTGTACCTCCGGCATCTACCTCATCCTCATAAGGAAGATGCAAGGCAGCAAAAGCTTCTTGCCAGCAATTTATTAATTGATTCTTTACCGTTGCCAACATTACCTCGGGGAAGGTAATGTAAACGGTGCCGGGCAAGCCATGGCCTTCGAGCAGACTCTTGGACTTAATCATCCAAAGCAACGACTTGAAATAATTGATGATGCGGTTCTTGTAAGGGATGGACGCCGGGTCGGTTTCAAAAGCCCACTTCAGATTGGTATCGTAGGTCCAGTCATCCACACCGACATATTGCTCGGACAGGAAGTTAAATCCGGGCGAGATATGGCCGAACAAACGGGGATTGGGAATGGTAGCAAAATTCTTCACCTCACAGGTCGTGGTGCGCATGGGGAAAGCAAACTTGCTGTTGCCTTGCCCGATTACGCCGGGCACATACTCTCTGGGATATTGGGTAGCCATTACATTGGACAATAGCTCAGCGTCGATTGCTGCAGCTGAGTAATCGCTGCTGGCGCTCAAGAAGGTGACCATGCTGCTGATGCTAAAGGGCTCAGGTGTATGCCCGGGAGACATCACGGCAATGTGCGTGTTCGATGTACCAAAGTCTACAGCAGCCTTCATGCCTGCCCCGGCTGCTTTTACCTGATAGTCAGGTTGGTAGAAGCGAGGTAAAATCAATCCTTTGGCCTTTACGTTTTCTTTTGTATCGTTAATACAAACGGCTACATAATCGAAGGCCTGATCTACCTCGTAATAGGTAGTCGACAAAATTGTTTGGTTAGATGTACGGAGGGTTGAATGGACATCTACCGGTTGCTGGGAGGTGGTATCGTATGCCGTAAACTCCAACGCAATATCGTTGGCATACAAGGCCACGGCATACTGGTTATGCTGAGGGTCGTCGGTACAGCGGTAGAAGGGGAAGATGCCCACTTCAAACTGTCCTTGCTGGCTCACAATGTCTGACGCTGCATATACCTTGCGCAATTCGATGAAAGAATGATGGGTGGCACCCGGTGCCTGATGCGATACGGGAATGCGCAGTGTGACCTGCATGCCCTCTGCTCCACAAGGTTCCAGGCTGAGCAGTTTCAAGGCCTTTCCGCCGCCCTGATGTCCTACAATATTCTCTAAATCGGAGATATTGAAAAAGTCAAAAAAGCGTGACTTGAGCGGCAGCAAGTAGCGCGAGTTGCCATCAAAGGCCGTCAGGAAGCGCTTGCTGTCGATGGCGTAAGGCAAGCGAATCAGTTTGTATTCCAAAAAGTCCTTAGCTGTCAGGAAGGGATATTGGATGCCCATACCACCGGGCAGACTGCGCAGGTGCAAAGCATCAGTCAGCGCGGCCTCATGAATTTGGCAGGTAGCTGGGTTCCAAGGCGTATCGCCCACATACTTAGCTCCGGGTATGCCGCCTTCGTTGAGCACCAACGGGGTTTGCAACACCACAGCCGCACCCTCATAGGTGTAGTTCTTGTAGCGGTCCGATGTGCATTCTATCTGGTAGTCGCTGGTGGTCAAACTCACGGGTTCGTAAGCCAAAGGTACCGTCCCGTTATGAATGGTGACCTGTGTTCCTTTTACATCTTGAAGAGGTGTATACCATGTCAGGAACTGAGCGGGACGTTCAGGAATGCTCAAACTATTTAATTGCATGGCATGCGGAGGCAGACCGGCACCTAACAAAGCGCTCAACGTATCTGTAAAATCACGAGCAGCAAAACCGCCTGAATAAGCCAGATAGGTACTTAATACCCAATCTTTGAATTTTGGAGCGCGTGCTGCAAAGGCATGTACGCCCCCGTCGAACATGGCAGAACCATCAAGGCGGTTAAATGTCCATCCACATTCGGCCATGTTCCGTGTCCAGTTGGGCGAGGTAAACACCATGGTGTAGGGCGAAGTACCGCCTATCAGATGTATTTTGCTTTGACCAGAGGTAGTTGCATTAGTCCAATAAAACAGGTAAATGACCTGAAGTTCGGGCTTTGCTTTTATTTCGTCCTGCAAATAGTTGGCTAAATTCTGATGTTCCGGTTTGCCACTCAGCTTTAAATAGTTAATTTGCTCACTGGCATCCCAGCGGCACACCTTGAGATTGGCCGAATTGCCATGCTGAAAAAGGAACTCCAGCATATCCCAACACACTGTAAGCAACTTGGCCTTGGGGGTATTTTGGGTATGCGAGTGTACGTTTTTCATATCATTAAATGCCTGCTTGAACAAATGTACACGCGCAAAGAAGTTAGGGATGGAAGTACCCATTTTGTGCGGGGCAGTAGTTGTATCAATTGTACTTGCCATTGTTCCATCTATAAAATTCGATGGCTGCCAATTCTGCAAAGCAACTTTGGCTGTATTTTCATGTATTCTGAAAATCATAGTATATCTGTTTTTAGCGTGGAGGTTATCCGATGGAACTGAAACTTGCTTGCATCACATCGCGCAGGTTCTTAAAGAAAGCGCATTCCGAAGTATCATTGCCCATATGCTTCAACCCTTCGTTTAATTTGGTATCAATATAATCGTCCTTAAAGGGATTGAATTTTCCAAATCCCATTTCAATGGGGTTTTCGCCTTTAAATACAAACATCGAACGACAGTCTGACTTAGTATCCATGCGGAAGAACTTGAGACTGCGCGCTCCATTATGCGACTCGAGTTCTGTTACCCACGGACAGAAACCCCAATTGTTCTTATAATTGCCATCGGTGTGAAGGGGCAGGAAATTGTTTACGCACTCATAGATGCCCTGATATTTTTTGGTATTCAAATTATAACCCTTCGGACCAAAATAGGCCTTGCTCTCACCCACCTGGTTGCGGGCACCGTGTATACGGTCGTTGTAATACTTCATTGCCATGGCAAACTCATGCAAACGCTTGAGGAACATGAACTTCGAGCCGTTATCAAAATGACTGTAGGTCAAGTTTATTTCTTCATCCGCCGCATTCAAACCATATTCATAAGCAGTACTGGTGTTAAGTAAGGCATCGGATTTAAGCATAAAATCAATGACCGCCGTTGCAGCCACAAATTCAATGGTCTGGGCGGGATTGATCTGGGCGGTTCCTCCTTCGGCATAGTTCGGATTGTCACGCTTGGTATCGCCTACATAATAAAGCGCTTTGAGGTATTCGTTCAAGTTGTTTGCATAATACTCCAGAGCGTCTTTTGCTTTGCTGTTAAAGCTATTTGCATCAATGGCGCCGCCAGTATTTGTCAGGTTGAAATAAGGCAGCACAACCACCGCTCCCAGTTTGGCAGTATTCAGTAGTGGCGCAGTGGAGTTATGGATAGCCCTTACCAACTCGGGAAAGCCCGAAGACCCCGTACCGCCAAAGATGGAACTGACGATAAACACGCGGTCGTTTGTTCCGATGTTGCTTTCCATCCGCTTGAAAGCCTCGTTATTTCTGATGCTATGGAATACCACACTGCCAATATTGGGATTGCCTTTAAAACCAACCGTTAAGTCCAAATTTAACTCGGCATCCGGATTACTATTTACCGCATCGAGTTTCTCCGGCGAATCGTCATAAAGGCAACGCATCAAATCGGCTGTTACACGGGTATCCGGATTATTGTTCAGAGCATCGAACCCTAACGACTCGGCAAAGGTCAGTGACTTTCCTGCCGGCCCGAAATACATTTTGTAGTCTTCACAATGATCAGGTTTTCCACCTTTACCTACATCCCAGAGCGAAGTGATACGCGTCATGAAGTAATGATTGTCATAGACTGTGGTGCCACCTGCCGGATAAAGTTGCGTATTGATTAAATGATATTGCTTCAGGGCATCTACCGCACGGTTCAAATCGCCGTTGCCCAAGTCAAAGTCGATGATAACGGGCACAACCTCGATGGTACTGTTCAAGCCATCGATGCCCGAGGCCAAGAGCATGGTTAACGAACGCACCACACGCGCACCGGTACCACCAATGGCCAATAAGTAAAGTTTGCTGTTATTTTCCATAGAATTTTGTAATAAAATATTCGAAATGCTTTGAACAATCAGATGGGAATATTCTTGCCGTGGATGGTCAGGTTGTTAATGGCCCGCACCTTGGTAAGTGCTGTAACAATCAGGAAGAAAAGTAGCGTATACAAAGCATTGACTGCAGCTACTTCACGAATAACCTGGATGCTCTCGTCACCCTGGTCTGAATTGCCTTTAAGTTCGTCTTTCAAAGAAACAAGCTCTGCATCAACTGCATTACGCAATTCTCCTTCTTCCGGATTATCATCCAGTTTGACCTGATTAACGGCATATACAGTCTTATAAAAGCCAGAACTATCAGCCTCACTTCCACTATCGGTTCCTAACACCATCGTAGGAGTTACAAAAAAAGTAAACGCTACACTCACTACCAAAAACAACAACCACGACCACCAGTTGGCAAACTTGATTGAGAGGTTGCAGCATACAAAATAAAAAATGGATGCTACACCAACACCGATGCCTAAAGCGCATAAAAAGACTTGGGTCAGCACATCGGTATGCACAAAATAAGCTTCGAAATACTCAATGTAGTCGCCTTCGGTCAGTGCCTTGCTAAGCGAAGGCAACCAGTTGTAAAGTGATTGAAACATAATTATAAAGATTTAATGAGATAAATAATTCTGTTAGTTCATTTTTCCTGACTTTAGCTTCCGATTTTTGCAAGCGGAATGTCGCCATGCTTTACTGGATAATTATTTCGGTGAGTTTAAAGTCGTTGACGTAACCATCGGGATTCAAGCCTGTAAGTCCATCCATAAAATAGCTGAAATTAAAGGTTGTACTTGGACTGTAGTTTGCTTTATCATCATCTGTTGAACTGATGGCAATCCAATTTGGCAACGCATAGTCAAGTACAAAACGGAAAGAAGTATTTGATGCTGTAGCTTTAGACAATGTATAAACTAATGTTTGGTTATTATCAACTACCTCCATGGGGCAACTCTTGGAATCCAGATTACGGTACTCTCCTTTATTACGCTTATACTGCAAATGTCCGTTTTGGCTGAGATAAACTTTTGTCCGCATAAAAACTGGTAGCTTATGAAGCGAAATATGCAATTTCACATGCTCTATATCTTGTCCTCGCTTAAAGCGGAAGCGACGGTCTTTTACTTTCTCCAATTCGCTCGAATTCATGGAGAGTTGATAAGGCATTCTGACATCGCCGAAGGTTACGTTGTTCTCAGCAAAGAGTGTGGCCTTACTGCCGGTTATTCCATTTTGAGGTGCAACATACTTATCCACATATTCCTTTACCAAGTGGGCATTGCCAATGGCAATTACATAAAGCGGACGGTTGACCTCGTTCAACTCAAACTTTTCATTATCATACCGATAATAAATGCCATTGAAAGGAACGTGATACTGTGCCACATTGATGGCTACACCTTTGGCCCTGCTCAGAATGCCCCGGATTTCGTTGGACATCGCCACACGCTCGGTTTTGTTGTATGCCGCATCACTTTTTATCTGCTGGTAGTTACCGCTCATGATGCCATCGGTAATCAAGAACACGAGTTTATCGGGTGCCGGCTGTTTTCCCGGCTTTTTGCTTGCACACGCAACCGCATCCTCAATCATCTTGGCAAGGTTGGACTCCTGCTCCCAACGGATGCTTTGGGGACTATCGTTTGCCTTGATTTCAAGACGCTCTTTAAAGTTGGCATATTTTTCGACCGGCTGCAACTTCAGTCCATACAAACCCACGCCCGAACAACTTTTTGAACGGACATTCATACAAAGTGCCGACACGATGCCCTTGAACTGACCGCTCTTTTGTGTGTTGACATAGCCTTTCATACTACCCGAGCCATCCAGCCAAACTTCGGTTACAGACTGCGATAAAGTAGCTGGGGGTACTACTACTGTATCAGAACCAGGTTTAATATTAGGATCGCTAGGATTGCTATCACATCCGTTACAACTCCCATTCAATAGCATGATCCCGCCTGTAAGGACTATCAAGAAAAGCAGGGAAAGAAGAGTTTTTAATTTCGAACTACTCATAGATTCAAACTTCTTATATTTTTTACTGACATTATTTCACAAACTGTAACTCGCCATATTTTGAGTATTCATGCATGGCCGCTACAACGCACAGAGGCTATAGGCCACAAGGCCCAAACGCTGCCAGGGATGGCTGGATTATTTTTGCTCCACCCAAATATAAACTTTGTGGGCTGAGCTGTTTAAATCGATGATCGTGGCTACACCGCTTTGGTGCGCAGTGACACGGTTTTCGTTCACCGAGGCTATTTCAAGGTCGGTCGAAAGCCAAACGCAAGGCGACTGGTCTGCGTTATTGAGGGGAGTAAGGAAGATGGAGGTTCCGACTTGCATTTTCAGTTTGCGCGTGCCTGCAACATCTATTTGCTGCCCGTCGGTTACATACTCATATCCCGTCAGGTCCAGATTAATTATTTGCGAATGGTCTTCGTCGCAAGCACTGAAGACGAGGCTCAAGCAAGCAACTAATGATAACAGAAGATTTTTGATTTTCATAAAAAATAGTAAAAATGGTTATATTGTTAATCGTTTCTAGGGCCAGGCAATCATTCAAGAAATGCACACATACATTCTGACGCATTGAACTTCCTTACTTGTTGAGGAGTAAAACACTTTTGTGCGTTGACCTGAACGCGGGGTAGCTGATTATTTGCTTTACGCTTCATTGAACCGAACCAATACCCCTGCACGGAAAAGAATGTGTATGGCTTCAGTTTAGTATTAAAACTATAGGATACTTCCGAACGCTATTACGAACGGAAAACTGAAGGGTGCTTGAATAAACGTTTTTCAGTTTCAAGAATGTACTATGTGTTTTGCATCTTTATAAAGTTCCATACCACACGCGCCATCAACAATTGTAAGATGATGGCTGCTACGCGTTGTTTTTGTAAAAAACGGGCAGACTACACAAATCGCCGAATTGTAGTTTCAGGCTGATTTTCAATACTAAAATAATTATATCCTCTGTTCGCAAAAGGATATTCCTTGGGGACACCCCATTGTGTGAGCACGCTTTCCGTGTCCCAGACTTTGGGGGTAGCACCAAAGGTAAATTTGATGCCTCCAAGGCTTTTCAGCCTTTCGAAATTACCACATTAGACAATGCTGGTATGTTTTTTCTATCTCTCCAGGAAAGCTTTTTACATACCTACTTTCCTGCAATGTTTCATTTTAAAGTATTGATTCTTTAAAATGGCCGGTTTTACGAATGACTATCGTTTATTTATACAACCAGATACTACACATATTGCTTATGCACTTGCTATTCAACAATGTGGCTGGTCATTACGCAGCAAAGATACAAAGAATTAAGAATTAGCCACATTTTTAAAAGAAAAAATATGGCTAATTCTTTGCTCGTCGGTAAACTATGCAATTAAGACATGTGTCTGCTTACCTTTTCAAGAGCATGCGGAGGGGATACAACTCCGGCCTTTCTGCGGGCGGGCAGCCCATACCCCACCCGCTCTTTGCGTCGACCTGCCATCAGCCTGTGCAAGGAGCGCACCAACTGGTAGCTGTAGCGGGCGTTGTACAAGAGGGGGGGGGGAATCCGAATTCAAGAGGGCCCGGACTATCCGGTAAAAGCCACGTTCTTGCCGTCACAATTGATCCGAACGGCATCGGCAAGATAGCTATGGAAGTTAGGGTTGGACACCACGTGACAATAGGCGGCACCGGAATGGGGAAAGTTGCTGAAGTAGGGATGGTGCGTCAGATAGAGCGCTACAGTCTTTACTTCCGACGACTTGCACACGCGGTTATAATAAGATACAATGGTGTTAATGGTGCGCGATAATACCTTGAAGGCGTTACGCCCGTCTTTCAGCGTTAACACAGCGACTACGCAGGTGCTCGACCGTCGGCGGGGCTGATACGAAGATGCGTAACCGGCTGAATCGTTGTCAGCCGACTGGGGCGATGCTGCTGCCGGGGTTGCCGCTGGCGACGCGGCAGAGCGATGCGAAATAACTATATGGCGGCCATACTCGCGGTTTATCCGTTGCATGTGGCTGCGAAAAATATGTCCGTGAGGGGCATTGTCGTGCAATGCAAATACACCGATGTAATAGTGTATCATTTCGTGTATCAATGTGTCTTCTACCTCATGCTCCGGAAGGTCGGTACTCACACTGATGCGGATGCAGAAGTCGGAATGGGTTACAGTGCCATCGGGAGCTGTACGCCGGGAATAGACACAAAGTCCGCGATAGGTCCTGGCATGGCTCAGAACGATACGCGGACGGGACATCCGGCCTTCAAAAAACAAGTGGTTAAACTCATCGAACTTACGTTCCAGATAAGGGATGGTCGGTTTCATCAAAACGAGGTTGGGGCTGATGGTATCTCAGCTGTTACATGAATCAAAATCCTGTTTACCGTATTGCAGAACAGGATTAAAAAGGCATTAGGCTATCGCTAAGAGTTCGATTTCGAAAATGAGGGTGGAACCTCCGGGAATGCCGGGCTGCGAAAACTTGCCATAGCCCATCGCTGCAGGCAAATAGATTTCCCATTTATCGCCCACACACATTTGCTGCAAGGCTACAATCCAGCCGCCGATGAGTTCGTTCAGGCGGAAGGCTGGCGGGGTACCGCCCAAACTGCTGTCGAACTTTTTACCATTGATGGTACGTCCGGTATAGTGTACGGTAACGATGCTGCGGGGTGTGGGATGACGTCCGTCGTTCTGACCCTGACGAATTACTTTGTAATAAATGCCTTGTGCAAGAGGCTTTACGCCCTCTTCCTTGGCCTTTTCGTTGAGCCAGGCCGTGTTGGCCTGCATGTAGTCGCGCTTGTTCATTGGGAGTGGATTGATTAGGTGGTGGCAAACACAGAATGACTGAAACGAGGAGCGGGCCACCAGTGTCCGCTCCTCGAATAAAAATCTGTTTTCCACCCTTCGGACAAGAAGAAGGGGGATTTTTTACAGGTGTTGCAACGCTTTGGCGCGGGCAGTCTATTCACCCTTGAGCACCTTGTACACACGCTGCTGCAACTGCGGTGTGGGTACGCCCGGCGTTTGCAGGAAGGCCAGTACGAAGTTTTCGGCCAAAATTTCCTCGGGATGAATGATGTAGTTGGTATTTTTTCCTACGCGCTCAAAAAAGTCTTCCACATCTTCCATACCATATACCAGCACCTTACCGTTGGCATCGCATTTAGGACGAAGTTGGGCATCGTAAGGAACAAAGGCTACTTTGACATATTCAAAAAAGCGTCCGCCGGTGTAGGGGCGGTCGGCATAAAGATACATGGCGCAGTTTTCGGTACGGCCCTTGATGGTAAAGGGTCCGTAGCTGTCGTAGGCACCGATGTCGGGGTTGGAAATGCGGGTTTTAAGTAGTTCGGCAGGATATTCCAGTCCGCCGCGCACCAATGTAAAGCCCAGTGCGGCATAAAGTCGCTCTTTATACTCCAGGCTGTTACGTGTGAGCACGTGCGAAAGTTCGTGCAACAGCAAGTCGCGGCGTGCCTCGGGCTTCATACGGGTGCAAATCTGGTCGGTCAGTGCAATCCAGTTGGCCTGGGTATAGCCGGCGGCATCGCCTTCGTCCTTCATGGTTGTTTTTACCAGTACCACCTCGTGGGGCAAAGGCAAGCGGTAGCCCTGGGTGCGGACGAGCTGGTTGATGGCATACATGTCGCGCAGGATGGTTTGCTGTTCCTCGGGAGTCCAGGCACGCACTTCGGCCTGCTTGTAAGCCAAAAGTTCGGCGCGGGTGCCTTTAGGATTCTTCAAGCGCGACACGATGTCGAACTCGCTCCATCCGCGGGTATAAACATCGTCGGCTCCCATAAGCTGACGGCCCTCGGCCTCGGTGGCAAAGCGGAAACGAACGGTGTCGGCATACTCTGCCGTTACATGAGCCCATGCTGCAAAGGGCAGCAGCAACAGGGCTGCTATCATACTCAATGTTTTGTTCATAGCTGTAAAGATGAATGGGTTTTATGCTATATAAAAGTGATATTTGCTATTGGACAAGTTTGTAATGAAGGCTACGCGCCTCGCATCCGTCAGGCCTGGCGCGATACGACCGATCCGCTCGCCTGGTGAGTAGCCAGCACCAAAACCTCGGCCACCTGCACATGGGCCGGTGCCGAAGCGGCATAAAGCGCCACATCGCCTATATCCTCGCCCGTCAGGGGTTTGATGCCGCGATACACGCCGGCTGCACGCGCCTCATCGCCGTGAAAGCGGGTCACGCTGAAGTTCGTTTCAACCAGTCCGGGCTTGATATTGGTAACGCGCACGGCGGTGTCGGCCACATCAATACGCAGGCCGTCGGTCAGCGCTTTAACGGCTGCCTTGGTGGCGCAGTACACATTGCCACAGGCATAGGCTGCATCGCCTGCCACGCTGCCAATGTTAATAACGTGTCCGCGGTTGCGTGCCACCATGCCGGGCACAACGCAGCGCGTAACGTAGAGCAGGCCTTTGATGTTGGTATCAATCATGGTTTCCCAATCATCGAGGTTGCCCTCGTGTTCCTTGTCGAGCCCGAGTGCCAGTCCGGCATTATTGATGAGCACATCGGGCTCAGCCCAGCGGCCCTCGAGGCTGTCAACAGCCTGGCGGGTATGTTCAAAGCTGCGCACATCAAAGCAGAGCAGTTGCACGGCAGCTCCCAGTTGTTCGGCCTCAGCAGCCGTTTCGCGGAGTTTTTCTTCGTTGCGTCCGGTCAGGACGAGGTCGTAGCCGGCCTGAGCAAACTTCAGAGCGCAGCCTTTGCCTATGCCGCTGGTAGCTCCGGTAATCATTGCAATTTTACGTTCCATGGTTATGGGTTGATTTTTCGGTTAATGGCTATATATGGGATGCCGGTACAGGCCGTTTGGGGCAAGCCTTGCACAAGCACGGCCCAAAATTACCAAATTGTCAGCACACGCGCTCCGTTCTTCGGCATTTTTTAGCTCTTCGGGCAGTAAATGGTTTCACATTCTGTTAACAGAACGATGACTAGAGCCTTGTTAAGGTAACAGGGCGCTGCAGGTGGGAGGTTCGGAAAATGGGTGATAAAGGCTTTGAGCAGCTACAGCTATGAGGAGTTTCTGAACAAGAAGTAAACCGAACAGTCTTGTAAACTTTGGCAAACTCGCTCAATTTTTCTACTTTTGCGGATGTAAGTATGTGCACGTTTCATTGGTGGGATAATAATTATGGCTGTAACAGAGGATAGAAAATATACCAAAGAATATGTTTACAAGCTTTTAGAAAGCATCAAAGGTAAAACATTAGGTGAGGTTGACAAATCTCATGAATTTGCACGAACTGAAAAAAGTTCGAAGATTACCGGTATTGCAGGCATGGTGATTGAACAGTCTGTTTTTGGCTACGCCAAGGACAGTGACCAGGAATGTGATATTGAAATTGAAGGAATGCTCACTGAATTAAAAACAACAGGAGTACGTATTCCCAAGTCGGACCTCAACAAAGTTAAAGACAAACATGGCGCTATCTACAACCAATATCTTGGAGCAAAAGAGGGTATCAGTATAACGGGAGTTACCTTTGAACCTACCATACAACTTGACTTCCAGACATCTCACTTTTGGGAAAAATCGCAACGGCTGCTTATTGTCTTCTACGAATATAAATCCTATGAAGTTGTTCCTGCAGCCGACTACGCTTCGTTCCCAATCGTAGATTACTGCTATAACTCTTTTTCACCGGACGAACAGGAAAAATTACGCAACGATTGGGAAGTGGTTCGCGACTATTTGAACGATATTTACCACCGCTACCCTGATGCTGCCCAACGCAACGAACAATTAGTTGGGTTTACGCACCGGCTCCGACCCAACTTATTACTCATCGAATTGGTTCCGGGTTTTAAGAAACGTGCAAGCGGCTCTTACCAAAAGCCGCGCTACCGCCTGAAACAATCGTTTGTAGACTACATCGTGCGTGGCCACTTTAACAAACACCGCGATGAGTACGAAATCAAACTTAAAGAATCGTTCAGCAGTTTCAAGCAATTGGAAATGCGTTGCCACACGTTATCGCAAAAATATGCAAGCAAAACACTGACCGAACTAAAACAACAGCTAAACATTGATGCCGACATCAAAACAAAAGACTTTACTGCTCTATGCGTACTCAAAATGTTTGATGCCAACTGTACGAAACTTAACCAAATAGCCGACTTTAATAAGGCTGGAATCATTGCCAAGACTATCACGACCAACGCGCAAGGAGGCCGGACGGAGGACATGAAACTCAAACGAATAAACTTTGAGGAATGGGCCGACCGAGACGTAGATTTTGAAGACTCAGAAATTTACACATACTTCTGTGAATATAGTTTGCTATGCCCAATCTTTTGCGAACATGACTGCAATGACCACACTCAAACTACCTTTGAAGGCTTTAAACGCTTCAGCTTTGAGGAGTCGTTCATCGAGAACGAAGTTAAAAGAACATGGGAGGACTCTCGCAAACTTATTCACCGGAATGAACTGGTATGGGAATATAAATACGACAAACAAGGAAACAAATGCCTTAACAAAAGTGGTTCATACATCGGTGCTCCAAACTTTCCGAAATCGTCAGAATATATTGTATTCTTTCGCGGAGGGTCTACCGACTCTAGCGAAAAGTACAAAACCGAAGTAGTCAATGGTATTCATATGCTTCCGCAATTCTTTTGGCTGAAAGGAAGCTACATCGTCAACAAACTAAAAGAAATATCCTTTTTATAATACGCTATGCCGACAACAAACGAAAATATCATCAAAGTAGTCGAACTATTTGCCGGTGTCGGCGGTTTCCGCATTGGTTTGGAAGCTGCTTCGGATGCCTACCAAACAATATGGAACAACCAATGGGAACCTTCAACCACACGTCAGGATGCCTCACTGGTTTACAGGGCACGTTTCGGTTCCAAAGGACATTGCAACCTCGACATAAATACAGTCCCTACCACAGCCATTCCCGATCATGATCTTTTAGTTGGCGGATTTCCTTGTCAAGACTATTCCGTTGCTGCCAGTCTGAGCCGATCGGGGGGCATAGAAGGTAAAAAAGGCGTACTGTGGTGGCAAATCTATCGCATCTTGAAAGAAAAAGGAGAAGCAAGTCCCAATTATTTGTTTTTCGAAAACGTGGACCGCTTGTTAGGCTCACCGGCCAAACAGCGCGGCCGTGACTTTGCCATCATTCTTGCTTCACTTGCTGACTTAGGATATACTGTTGAGTGGCGTATAATCAACGCTGCAGACTATGGTATGCCTCAGCGCCGACGCCGCACATATATTCTTGGATATAAAGAAACATCAACGATATCGAAAAAGATTGAGAACTTAGAAAACTGGATGCTATACGATGGTGTAATGGCCAAGGCATTTCCATTTACTAAGAAAGAGAAAAACGTTTCGATTTTCAATATAGAAGGTAGCATCCAAGACGTTTCAAACGAATTCAACAAACATGGTAAAACAAGTCCGTTCGGATCTGCCGGAATCATGTGCCAACGACAAACATATACGGTCAATACGATTGCAAAATACGATGGACCTACAATGACTTTGGGAAACTGTCTGGTAGACGAGTCACTCATTTCGAACGAATTCTTTATTTCTGATTGTGATTTGCCTAAATGGCAATACGAGAAGGGAGCCAAGAAAATAGAACGTACTACCAAGGAGGGCTATAGCTACCTGTTTTCAGAAGGAGGCATGGCTTTTCCCGACTTTCCCGATAAGCCATCGCGTACAATTATCACTGGCGAAGGAGGAACTGCAGCTTCGCGCTTCAAACATGTGGTACTAACTCCTTCAGGTCGCTACCGCCGCCTCATCCCCTTGGAATTGGAACGTCTGAATATGTTTCCGGATAATCATACACTTCATGCCGAAGTGAGCGATGGCCGAAGAGCATTCCTAATGGGCAATGCCTTAATTTGTGGAATCGTAGAGTTGATAGGCCAAAGCCTTTACCGATTTATTTTTGAGAAAGAACCTGTATCATCGCGTCCAATTGATATGCAACGCGATTGTCAGCCCAAGCTTTGTCTTGATTTGTTTGATGGTATGGAGGATTTAAAAATCAACATCCCCAAAAAACAATTTAAATTAGAAGCAACCAAAAGTCTGCTTATAGGCTTTGTCAAAGAAGACAACAATAATTACTTCTTAGATGGCGGACAACGAAAAATTTACTATACAGGAAAAACTAAATCCTTTCCATCAACAATTGCCTTAAATAAACTCTACTACTTTATGCCCTACATCAAAGGGCGCGGTGTCCGAGATCTTTATCTTATACGTAGAGCACGCATTGGCAATAAAGCGGAAATCAAGCCCGAAAGCCAAGATAAAGACCCACGATTGGTTTTTGAATTAGAATTCTTACAAAGTCTGTCGCAATATCAAGCTGTTAAACTAAACATCTTCAATACCTACAGAGATACCGTTTTAGGAAGTATTTGGAACTTAGACTCCCCCACTCCCTAACTCCGGCCTTCTGAAAAATGGAGAGTCGGATGCGAAGCG
>Belle_p2__coassemble_1398_pt1 | contig 35657 bp, 28 predicted proteins | sample Belle_p2__metabat2_high_PE_006 | metagenome-assembled genome bin Belle_p2 | reverse complement strand
AGCATCTGCCTTACAAGCAGAGGGTCGGCGGTTCGAATCCGTCAGCGCCCACTACGAGAGATTGCTATTTTAAGCAATCTCTTTTTTATTACCCTTCTCTGCCTCCCAAACGCACCACCACAGCATGGGGGCACCCCGATTTTCGGACACCAGGTATATTTGTATTTATATCTCTGTTTACTACGCTGGCCCCTAACTCATCTGATATGCATTTCAAGCACACGCCAGGCAATTCACAGCCGACCTGTTTTTCAGATATCCATGCTGCAAAACTCTTGGCCACACATACATAGAAACTGCTTTATAACAAAAGGCTGTATGCAGCTAGCTGCATACAGCCTTTTGCCGTTTTATAATTATCAAAAAAAGCAAGACTTTAGTTGCACAGCTACCTCTTACAACCTACCGAAGTCTACCTGATTACCTTTCAGAAAGACACGCTCTACCAAAGGTGTGGTATAGGCATAAGGTACAAACTCAGGCGATGATGCCGGTTGGGCAATAAAGAAGTTAGCAACCTTACCCACTGCTATAGAACCATAATTATCGCTCAAATCCATTGCTGCAGCCGCATTAAGGGTTGCTGCATTGAAGGCTTCAGAAGGAAGCAGACGCATTTTGATGCAAGCCAATGACACCACAAACTTCATGTCGCCCGAAGGGGTTGAACCTGGATTGTAATCGCTTGCAACAGCCAGTGGCAGTCCGGCCTCAATCATTTTACGTCCCGGTGCATAGGGCAAATTCAAGAAGAACGACGTACCAGGCAGTGCTGTTGGTATGGTGTTTGCACATTTAAGCGCCTCAATACTCTCGTCGGCCATGCGTTCAAGATGGTCTACCGACAATGCCTGATAATCTATACCAACCTTCACACCTCCTGAAGGGGCCAGCTCTTCGGCATGAATTTTGGGGCGCATCCCCCACTTAGCCGCAGCATCGAGTATGCGCGCTGTTTCGGCCACCGTAAAGAAGCCTTGATCGCAGAACACATCAACAAAATCGGCTAACTTTTGGCGTCCTACCTCCGGTATCATTTCGTTGACAACAAGGTCTACATACTTTTCCTGCGAGTAGCCACGGGCAACGGCATGAGCCCCTAAGAAAGTCGATACGATGCACATGGGCATCTCTTCGCGCAAGCGTTGAATAACGCGCAACATTTTAAGTTCGTCCTCCAAATTCAAGCCATATCCACTCTTAATCTCGACACAGCCTGTACCTTTGGCCATAATTTCGCATGCACGGCGGCGCGCCTGCCGATAGAGTTCTTCTTCGGACGTAGCATGCAGCAGGTCGGCCGAATTAAGGATACCCCCTCCACGGCGGGCAATTTCTTCGTAGCTCAATCCTCTGATTTTGTCTACAAACTCACCTTCACGGCTCCCGGCAAACACGATATGCGTGTGCGAATCGCACCACGAAGGCATAACCATTCCGCCACGGGCATCAACAACCGTATCGGCCTTTATACTCTGCGCTTGTGCCTCGGCTGCTGTTCCGAAAGCAGCAATACGTCCGTCTTCAACCAGCATATAGGCATCAGCCAGTGTTTCGTAATTCTGCATCTCCTGCCCTTTCAGGCAGCGTTTGCCGTGACGGTCTATGCCGCACAAGCGTGATATATTGGTTACGAGCAAACTCATAATTTTTTACAATAAGCAGGCCGGGACGAGTCCTGCGCCCAAGGCTATGCTACAGCCTTCCGGCACCCGACTTATCCCGGCCGTCAGTTCGATTAGTTATTCTTCAAGAACTCGATGCTATGCTGGATATGCGGATACATCACCTCATCGTTCACAATAAAGGGAACGACCTCACGATATGCCTTATGCAATGCCATGTTGGCGGGTGATGACTTGAGCGGGAAACGGAACTCAAGAGCCTGAGCAGCATTAAAGAGTTCGATTGCAAGCACACGCTCAGCATTGAGCACTACCTTATAGAGTTTAATGGCAGCATTGGCACCCATGCTCACATGGTCTTCCTGTCCCTGGCTGGAAGGAATACTATCAACCGAAGCCGGCGAACATAGACTCTTATTAAGACTTACTATTGAAGCCGCTGTGTACTGAGTAATCATGAAACCGCTGTTCAATCCGGGGTTAGCCACCAGGAAGCTGGGCAAACCACGCGTACCCGAAACAAGTTTATAGATACGGCGTTCCGAGATATTTGCCAATTCGCTTACGGCTATGGCCAAAAAGTCCATAGGCAGGGCAATGGGTTGTCCGTGGAAGTTACCGGCTGAAATAATCAGGTCTTCGTCAGGACAAACGGTAGGATTATCGGTAGCCGAATTGATTTCAGTCTCAATAACCGAAGCTACATAGTCGATAGTATCCTTCGAAGCACCATGCACCTGCGGGATGCAACGGAACGAATAAGGATCCTGTACATAATTTTTGGGCTGCTTTACGATTTCGCTGCCTTCGAGCAACTCTTTGATGCGTGCTGCAGTACTAAGCTGTCCCTTGTGAGGACGAACTAAATGTACTGCCTCGATAAACGGCGAGGTCAGGCCAAAGTATGCATCAAGCGACATTGCTGCAATACGATCGGCCCAATTGCTCAAACGGCGGCTCTGAAGTACAGACCATACAGCAAAAGCGCTCATATTTTGTGTACCATTGAGCAGTGCAAGCCCCTCCTTCGAAGCTAAATGGATGGGTTTCCATCCCTGACGCTCCAACATCTCGGCACCACTCATTACCTGGCCATTTACTTCAACCTCGCCCAAACCAACCAGGGGCAGGCAGAGGTGTGCAAGAGGCACGAGGTCGCCCGATGCGCCCAGCGAACCCTGCATATAAACAATGGGGTAAATATTGTTGTTGAAGAAATCGATGAGGCGTTCTACAGTTTCGAGCTGACAACCCGAGAAGCCATAGCTCAGCGACTGAATTTTAAGGAAGAGCATGAGCTTTACAATTTCGTTGGGCACACGGTCGCCCGTACCGCAAGCATGCGACATCATAAGGTTTACCTGCAACTGGCTAAGTTCATCGGGACCCACCGAAACGTTGCAAAGCGAACCGAAACCTGTTGTCACGCCATAAACCGGTGTGTCGGTCTGAGCTATTTTATTATCTAAATATTCGCGACAGCGCACAATGCGGTTACGTGCATCATCACTCAATTCAAGGGTTGCATTCGAAGCAATAATTTCACCGAGACGCTCAATAGTCAGATGCTCGGCCGATATAGAATGTATCATGGTTTTGATTGGTTAAAAGTCGGGTACAAAATAAAGATATATAAAGCGAGGAAGGGGGCAGACTACCCCCTCCGCTCAAAGGTTATAATGCTGAATTGATAATGGCGTCGTCTACCAGGTTAGGCATTGTAACAGTAAGTCCTGGAGTACGCTGCATTTCGCGTTCAATACTGCTCATTGAGCCACTATTGCGTGCCCAGCTGCGACGGGCTATACCGTTATTCACATCCCAAAACAGCATTTGACGAATGTGGCGTTCGCTATCGGCACTACCGTCGATAACCATACCAAAGCCGCCATTAACCACTTCGCCCCAGCCTACACCGCCACCATTGTGCAGCGATACCCAGGTTGCTCCACGGAACGAGTCGCCAATAACATTCTGTACGGCCATATCGGCACAGAACTGCGAACCATCGTAGATATTGCTGGTCTCGCGGAAAGGTGAATCGGTTCCCGAAACATCGTGGTGGTCGCGTCCCAACACTACCGGCCGTGTAATTTCGCCTGCTGCAATAGCACGGTTAAAGGCTTCTGCTATTTTGGTACGGCCTTCGCAATCGGCATAAAGAATGCGTGCCTGCGAACCAACAACCAGGTGGTTACGTCCGGCCTCGCGTATCCAGTGCAAGTTATCGGCCATCTGTCCCTTAATTTCTTCGGGAGCTGTTTGCATCATTTCCTCAAGAACTTGTGCTGCTATGCGGTCGGTAGCCTCGAGGTCGGCAGGATTGCCCGATGTACATACCCAACGGAAGGGACCAAAGCCGTAGTCAAAGAACATCGGCCCCATAATATCCTGCACGTACGAGGGGTAACGGAAGTTTCCGTCGGCACCAACAATGTCGGCACCGGCTCTCTTTGACTGAAGCAAGAAGGCGTTTCCGTAATCAAAGAAGTACATGCCATCGGCAGCAAGCTGGTTGATAGCTGCCACCTGACGACGCAACGACTCTTCGACACAGGTGTGAAAGCGCTCCGGCTCTTCGGCCATCATGCGCTTTGACTCCTCGAGCGAGTAGCCCACGGGGTAATAACCGCCTGCCCAGGGGTTGTGAAGCGATGTCTGGTCGCTGCCAAGATCAACCTTGATGCGCTCTTTAGCCAAGCGCTCCCAAAGATCAACCACATTGCCTACATATGCCATCGAAACAGTTTTGCGTGCGGCAACAGCTGCGCGAATGGCAGGTATAAGTTCGTCGAGTTCGCTATGAAGTTCATCTACCCAGCCCTGTTCGTACCGTTTTTCGGCTGCTTTAGGATTGATTTCGGCCACTACGCTCACCACACCTGCAATATTGCCGGCCTTAGGCTGAGCGCCCGACATACCGCCCAAACCCGACGATACGAAGAGCATGCCATGAATATCCTTACGGTCACCCATACGCTTACGGGCAGCATTGAGCACGGTGATGGTCGTTCCGTGTACAATACCCTGCGGGCCGATATACATGTACGAACCGGCTGTCATCTGTCCATACTGGCTCACGCCCAGTGCATTCATGCGTTCCCAGTCGTCTTGCTTGGAGTAATTAGGAATGACCATACCGTTAGTAACCACTACGCGGGGAGCATTGGGATGCGAAGGGAAGAGACCGAGCGGATGACCGGAATACATCACGAGAGTCTGCTCATCGGTCATTTCGCTCAAATACTTCATAGCCAGCAGATACTGAGCCCAGTTCTGGAAGATGGCTCCGTTACCTCCGTAAACAATGAGTTCGTGCGGATGCTGTGCTACTGCCGGATCGAGGTTGTTTTGAATCATCAGCATAATAGCTGCTGCCTGCCTGGAACGATGCGGATACTCGTCGATAGAACGTGCATGCATTGCGTAGCGGGGGCGGTAACGGTACATATAGATACGTCCGTAGGTGGCCAGTTCTTCGGCAAATTCAGGAGCAAGTTTGGCGTGCAACTCCTTGGGGAAATAACGCAAGGCGTTGCGCAAGGCCAACTTTTTCTCCTCGTCGGTAAGTATCTCCTTACGTTTGGGAGCATGGTTCACCTCGGTGTCATAAGGCATAGGTTCGGGCAGGGTGGCCGGAATACCGGCACTGATAGCCTGCTTGAAAGCTTCGTTTGTCATGGTATGTTGTTTCTATTCGGTTATGCGTTCTTCAACCATCTGAATGATTTCAGCCTCTTGCTTGATGGCCTGGGCAATGAGTTCGTTGGCTTCGGCTACAAGTTTTGAAGCAAGTTCTTTATCTTTAAGCGAAAGTGCGTTGATTTTAACGTTCATGCCCGCACCAAGTACGGCACTGCGTGCTGCCAGTGCACCAACTCCGGCATCCGACACGCTGTTGGGGTTACCCTCGAGCACCATTGCGCGGCAAAGTTCGAACACTTGGAAAGAAGTTTTCATGGTTTGCAGGGGCACATTGGCTGCAAAAAGTGTTGCCTTCTGAATAGCTTCAGAACGCAAGCGCTTGTCCTCCTCGGTTGCCTTAGGCATGCCAAAGGCAGCCATAATTTTATTGAAGGCTTCAGTATCCTCGTCAACAAGGTGCAGCAAGTCGCTTTCGAGCTCCATACCCTTTTCGGCCCATGTGCTAAACTCCTCGCAACGGTCGTCCCAACCTGGTTTATGACTGGAAAGGTTGGCCACCATAGTACCAAGTGCGGCCCCAAGTGCGCCCATGTAAGCCGATACCGAACCACCTCCGGGTGCGGGTGACTCGCGGGCTGTTTCATCGGCAAAGCCCTTTACGGTCATTGCAACGAGCGAATGGTCGTTCTTACGGTCGGCCTCGAGCATATACTCAACCACCTTCTCCTCAGGGCAGAAGGGTTTGAGGTCGTCCAGTCCCATCGACTTGATGGCTATTTGTATAATGTCTTGCTTAGGAATACCGGTTGAGCGGTTCTGTTTGCGCAAGAAGTGCTTTCCGGCTTCTACCAACGTACGCTCGGGTACAAGTCCTACAATTTCTGTTCCGGTTACACGCAAGCCACGAGCTTGAGCTGCCCGGCAAACTTCGTCGAAGGCTACGTGCAAAGGCGTTACATTGATATCGGTAATATTCATCGAAACCTGGGCTATGCCATACTCCTCGATAAACCATCCTATGGCCTTGGTAGCCTTCAGTGTACCGGGGCGCATGATGGGATTACCCTGCTCATCGCGACGGATTTTACCGGTAATCGGGTTGCCTTCGCGCTCGGGGCGTCCTTTTTCGCGTACATCGAAGGCTATGGCATTGGCACGGCGGGTTGAAGTGCTGTTAAGGTTATAGTTCACTGCAATAAGGAAGTCGCGGGCACCAACAGCGGTACAGCCGGTGCGGGCAACATCCTCGTCAAAGGCACGCGCACCAAAGTCGGGTGCCTTGGCATTATCAGTCATCTTTTCGGGCAATGCCTCATATTCACCGGCGCGGCATACGGCCAGGTTGCGGCGCTCGGGCTTCAGGGCAGCGGCTTCGTAGCAGTAGCAGGGAATACGGAGTTCTTCGGCAATGCGCTCAGCCAGTTTTCGAGCCAGCTCAGCACATTCCTCGAGCGTGATTCCGCTTACGGGCACAATGGGGCATACATCGGTAGCACCCATACGCGGGTGGGTTCCATGATGGTGGCGCATATCAATCAGTTCACCTGCTTTACGCACAGCCTGGAATGCGGCTTCGACCACAGCCTCGGGTTCACCGACAAAGGTCACCACGGTGCGGTTTGTGGCTTCTCCCGGATCTACGTCCAAAAGTTTCACACCTTCATGAGCCTCGATTACGTCTGTAATCTGCTTAATCACATTCAAGTCGCGTCCTTCACTGAAGTTAGGTACGCACTCTACAATCTGCTTTGTCTTAGCCATAATTAGATTTATTGTACAGGTTATTGTTGGTTAGTTGCAATGGTATTAACGCAGCGAAGGTAAGAAGAGTTACAGAGATAAGCAAAAAAATTTCCGTTATCTTTCTAAAAAGTGACAATCAAACATTCCAAATGGGCCATATTGGCAGCAGAATCAACAAGGAGACCTGCCTTTTAGCACTTTATGCACACCCTTGTTGCCACATTTGCCTGCCAATTTAAGACGAAACGATTATGGATTTTTTCGGCAGGAAGCAAACAACTTTAATGCTCTAAGTATGCCTTCCGGATATATGCTCGAATGCAAACAAAATACCTACAAGCAATGCCCAAATCAAAGAACTGTAAAAGGACAGAGGGGGGCACCGACTGACGTACCTATAGTTCTAAAGGAGGGGGAAACCTGCTTTAAGTATTATGTCCCGGTGCACACGGGAGCGTGCAAAATGTTGATGATAAAAGCAAGCATTAAAAATTCATAAACATATAAATAATGTGGCCCAAAGCGCTTTTAAAGGCTTTACGAAATGGCTCTTTAAATTTATTTCGATGTGAACCGGGCCTTGGTATGATAAAGGAAACATGCACTGATACGGAACTGTAAAACTGTGCTACACGTGGCAAAGAACAAGCTATGCGACCGTTTGAAGGGATTTATATGTTAATTTTTTTACATCCGGTGCAATAAATTCAACAGCAGCTGCTGAATTTTCTAAAGGAGCGATAGGATTTTCTAAAGGGGCGATAGAAATTTCTAAAGGAGCGATAGAAATCAACTATTGGGTATGCAAAAAGTGCTAACCGGTTATAGCCGGTTAGCACTTTACTTGACCGAGGCACTGAGGGCCCCGCTATGATTACTCAAAGTTAAACATTTTTGAACACTCAGCCAAATGTATTTCGAAACCTGCCGGACTCAGCATCTGCTCGATATCTATTTAACTTTGCAGTTTGAGGGTAAAATAACTGTTCGTATACTGCACTGCCTCCACCTTCCATCTGTACTGCTACAGACTGTTCTGTGCAAACACCTCAATTCTACCCTTATATAGGCCAGCAGTACTCGCTGTCGTACCACTCAACAAATGGCAATTCGCAAGTGAGGGGAAAATGGCGCAGCGGGTGGCCATTGGCATCGAACACTACAACTTCGCGACGGAACTCCTGCCCATCGGGCATTGTTACCTTGGAGTAAGCAATACAACGTTCCATGAGTTTACTTTTTCAAACGGTTAGGTCGCACATGTACTTTACTTGGATCGAGCGTTATGACGCCTCCTGCTGCTTGATCCGACTTCGAGGACGATGAACTATCGCTATCCTCCTCCCACTTGCCTCCAGTTTGCAACTGCGGCTCGGCATCGGGCTGCTTACGTACCCGGAGTAACTGGAAACTATGCATAACGAGCAAGCGCGGACGTTCTGTCCAGGGGCTGTCCTGGTATACAAAGCCTTCAACACGCTTAACCTTGCGGGCTGCTACAGGCATTTGGAAACTCTGTGCACTGCCACTGAACACGCGGTTGGTGCTGACAGCTACCGAGTCGCCCTCGTAGTGAATGGCCATAACTACAATGGCATGGCGCAAGCCTTCGTTGTAATGCCAGCCAACCTGGAATTTCCAGATTAAGCGGTCGCCCTCGGCACAGACCGTATCGGCAGGCTCGCTAAACTGCAAACGGTTTTGACTTTTTGAGTTGAGTATTGCATAATTAGCACCATGCCAAATGTTTAATGTATCGCCCGATGCTGTTTGCTCACCAGGTGCTAAAAGTTTAGCACTACTTGACACGGCAGCCACATCGCCCATACGCTCAGAAAGACGGGTGTAGATTTTTCCCAACTCCGCAGTATGGCGGGCGTACCACTCCATAGAGCGGTCAAAAGTAGCTGCATCGATATCGTATTTATCGTACACAGCCTGCTGATAAAGACGTGTGTAATAATTCATGCTGTCGCTACGCGCCTGCATGGCCAGCCCTTGTGCCATATGGTAGTCGTAAAGTACGTCCTCCATCTTTCCGGGAGATAATACTCCGCTGGGGACACCGGGCTTGCAGGATTGCAAAACAACAAGCTGAAGCACGATGATGACATATGCAAAAATACGTATGCGCATGACTTATGATTTGGGCGCTGAAAGGAAACCCTTTCGCGATAGATACTTATAATAAAACAATGCCAGTGCTACTGCTCCACAGCTAATGGAGGCATCGGCAAAGTTGAATACAGCTCCAAAAAACACGTTACCTCCAACCAAAGGTACCCAGTCGGGCCAGGTGAACAGAGGAAAGTAGAACATGTCGACTACCTTACCCGAAAGGAAACTGCCATATCCCTGGCCAAAGGGCACGAGTTCGGCAGGCAATCCGAATGGCTGACTTTCGGTAAAAATAAGTCCGTAAAACAAATTGTCAATAATATTGCCCAATGCACCGGCTATAACCATTGCTACACATACAATCAGGCCGTAAGGAGCCCGTATACGCACAAAGCGATAAAGAACAACACAAAAAAAGGTAATGGCCACTACTCTAAACAATGCCAGAAACATGGTTCCTACAAACTGCATGCCGAATGCCATACCTCTGTTTTCAGTAAAAAGGATATAAAACCAGTCGGTTACGGCATAGGACTCGTGTAGCGAAAAGGTGGTTTTTATTTCAAACTTAATGAGTTGGTCGATAACAACAACAACCAACGGAATGAGTACGGCTATAAAACCGCGGGTGGATATACGCATAGAAGTTTATGTGTCGAATAGAACACTTATCCCCTCCCTTAGGCTCGAAACGACTATATGCTCTAATCAAAGAAAGCCTTTGAACTTATTGAAAATAGAGAACATACCGGCGATGGAGCACGAAGGGCGGGGATAAGCAATTGGAATTAGTCTTTACGATCCTTCATCTGCTTGGCCTCAATGCTCAATGTGGCATGAGGCACTGCACGAAGGCGCTCCTTTGGAATCAGTTTGCCAGTAACACGGCAAACTCCATAGGTTCTGTTTTCAATACGCACCAAAGCTGCCTGCAAACCCTGTATAAACTTTTGCTGGCGGGCAGCCATTGTTGTGAGTTCTTCCTTAGTTTGGGTCATTGAGCCCTCTTCAAGAACTTTATAAGTTGGCATCGTATCGTCTACGTCGTTGCCCGCACGGTTGGTCAGGGCATCCATCATTTGCTCGTAGTCACGTCGAGCCAACTCTAACTTATCTAAAATTATTTGCTTAAACTCAGCCAACTCTTCGTCTGAGTAGCGTGTTTTTTCTGCCATGGCTATTAGCTGTTTATTTGGTTGATCGTTTCGTTCTATATACATACGGAGCAGTTTGCAAGGCCCTTAACGGACCCTGCAAACTCTACTCTGCTTTATCTTAAATCTTTGCAATATGGATGCCCGCCTTGAATTCATCAAAATCAAACTCCTGGGCATCGGCGGGCAACTGCTCGCTCAATACAATGCTGTCTGCTAGTACTTGAGTTGCAATATATTCGCGATAGGCATTGACAGCCTCAGCTATTTCAGAATTAGCTGCTACTGCAACGGCTATACGGTCGGTTATCTCAAAACCACTCTCCTTACGGAATGTCTGGATTCGCTTAACAACCTCACGGGCAAGACCCTCGGCACGAAGTTCCGGTGTAATTTCAAGGTCGAGTGCCACGGTAAGGGCGCCTTCGTTGGCAACAGTCCAACCCGGCATGTCCTCGCTGATAATTTCGACATCGGCACGCTCTATGAGTGCCGGCTGTCCCTCTACAACGAGTTCAAGTTGTCCTTCGCGGTCAAGGCGGTTAATCTCATCTTGAGTCATGGCAGTTACGGCCAAATTCACAGCCTTCATCAGCTTGCCGAACTTTTTACCCATTACACGGAAGTTACATTTAACCTTCTTCTCAAGCATATTGGCATCGACAAAGCGAAGTTCTTTTACATTCACCTCATCGAGGATCAGTGAACGTACACCTTCAAGGTCTTCGCGAAGTTGCGGTTCGGTAACCGGAATTGAAATGCAGTTGAGCGGCTGACGCACAATGATGTGTTCTTTTTTACGAAGCGAAAGGACCATCGAGGTTATATGCTGTGCCAACTCCATGCGTCGCTCCAGATTTTTATCAATGCAAGCGGTTTCGCACTTGGGGAAGGTGGCTAGATGCACACTCGAAGCAGCTGCTGCCCGACCTTCGGTCAAATCGCCGTACAGACGCTCTGCATAGAAGGGTGCTATGGGAGCCATCAGCTTAGAAACTACCAACAAGCACTGATAAAGTGTTTGGTAAGCACTAAGTTTGTCAGCATCCATCTCGCCACCCCAGAAACGCTTGCGGCTCAAACGAACATGCCAGTTTGAAAGATTATCAATAACAAACGACTGAATCATACGTCCTGCACGTGTAGGCTCGTAGTCGTTGTAGGCCTCAGTTACCTGCTGCACTAATGTATTGAGTTCTGAGAGAATCCAACGGTCAATTTCCGGACGCTTTTCTAGCTGTACTTGCGGAGCCTCGGGGTCGAAGTTGTCCACATTTGCGTACATGGCAAAGAAGGAGTAGGTCTGGAAAAGTTTACCAAAGAAGGTACGCGCTACCTCTTGCACACCATCGGCATCGAATTTAAGATTATCCCACGGTGCCGAGTTGGTTATCATGTACCAGCGCAGAGGGTCGGAACCATATTTACGGATGGCTTCAAAGGGATCGACAGCATTGCCCAAACGCTTTGACATTTTATTACCATTCTTATCGAGCACCAAACCATTACTGATAACAGCCTTGAATGCTACACTATCGAACACCATAGTTGCTATGGCATGAAGTGTAAAGAACCAACCACGGGTTTGGTCTACACCTTCGGCAATGAAGTCTGCCGGGTAAACTGTGCGGTTGTCGAGCAGTTCCTTATTTTCGAAGGGGTAATGAATTTGAGCATAGGGCATAGAGCCTGAATCGAACCATACGTCGATAAGGTCGGTTTCGCGATGCATGGGTTTTCCGGTAGGCGAAACAAGCACGATATGATCAACGTAGGGACGGTGCAAGTCGATGCGGTGGTAGTTCTCGTCAGAATAGTCACCGGGAACAAAGCCTTTATCCTTCAAGGGGTTTGAGGTCATTACACCGGCTGCAACACTCTTTTCGATTTCTGCATAAAGTTCCTCAAGCGAACTGATGCAGATTTCCTCACGGGTTTCAGCATTACGCCAAATGGGAAGCGGTGTTCCCCAATAGCGCGAACGGCTCAAGTTCCAGTCGTTCAGGTTTTCAAGCCACTTGCCAAAACGTCCGGTTCCGGTAGAACCGGGCTTCCATAGAATAGAATTATTGAGTTCCATCATGCGCTCCTTAAGAGCAGAGCTACGGATGAACCAACTGTCGAGCGGGTAATAAAGTACCGGCTTGTCTGTACGCCAGCAGTGCGGGTAATTGTGCACATGCTTTTCGATTTTGAAAGCTTCGCCTGCCTGTTTCATCTCCATGCAGAGCACGATATTCAAATCTTCGGCCTTTGCAGCAGCCTCTTCGTCGTACTTGCCATTGGGATTGAACTTCTCGTCGTAAGCGTTCTTTACATAGTCTCCTGCATGGCGGTTATAAGATTCCTGATTTACACAGGTTTGAACAAAGTTTACGTCCAGTTCGTCCAAGAGGTAGTATTTACCTGAGAGATCTACCATTGGACGTGTTTCGCCCGCCTTATTAATCAGGAAGAGCGAGGGGATGCCAGCATCCTTTGCCACCTTGGCGTCGTCGGCACCAAAGGTGGGGGCAATATGTACGATACCGGTACCATCTTCAGTAGTTACATAATCACCCGGTATTACTCGGAAGCCTTCATCCTCAAGATCTACGAAACTATCGCGTCCGGCTGTAAAGCACTTTTCGGGATGGGCGGCAGCATAATTCTTAACAAAGTCGGCAGCATTCTCATCAACCTTCTCAGTGGGGCGTACCCAAGGCATAAGTTGAGCATAGTGCATACCCACCAAATCTGAGCCTTTCCATTGTCCCACGACGCGATAGGGGATTTTCTTATCGCCGGGTTTATAACTATCAAAGTCGGCATTTTCGTCCTCGGGTTTGAAGTATGCGGCAAGGCGCGACTGTGCTACCACTACGGTAACCGGTTCGCCGGTATAGGGATTGAAACTTTCTACTGCCACGTAATCAATATTCGGGCCTACGCAAAGAGCCGTATTCGAGGGCAATGTCCAGGGCGTAGTAGTCCAGGCCAGGAAGTAGGGTTTACCCCATTTGCACATCTCAGGCTTCGGGTCGCGAATAGCGAACTGTGCAGTGACGGTTGTATCTTTTACATCGCGGTAACAGCCGGGCTGGTTCAACTCGTGCGAACTAAGTCCGGTTCCTGCTGCGGGCGAATAAGGCTGAATGGTATATCCTTTGTAAAGAAGTCCCTTCTTATAGAGTTGGCCCAACAACCACCAAAGAGTTTCGATATACGAGTTCTCGTAAGTTACGTAAGGGTGCTCCATATCAACCCAATAACCCATCAGGTGGCTCAGGTCGGTCCACTCTTGCGTAAACATCATTACGTTTTGGCGGCAGCGTGCATTATAGTCTTCAATAGAAATGGTTTTACCGATATCTTCCTTGGTTATGCCTAACTCCTTCTCTACGCCAAGTTCAACGGGAAGTCCATGGGTATCCCAACCAGCCTTGCGTTTTACCTGGAAACCCTGCATTGTCTTATAACGGCAAAACACGTCCTTAATGGTACGCGCCATCACATGGTGAATGCCGGGATGTCCGTTGGCTGAGGGAGGTCCTTCGAAAAAGACAAACGAAGGGCAGCCCTCACGTTCACTCATACTCTTGTGAAACAAGTCTTGCTCGTCCCACGCTTTCAGTACAGTCTCATTGACCTCAAAAAGGTTCAGTCCGGTACGTTCGGTAAACTTCATAATTCTTCTATTTATCAATTTTTGGCTGCAAAGATAGTGCAAAGCAAGCGCAAATGAAAGAAATAATGCTTTTTTTCTTGTCTTTACCCTCATTCATTTGTCTTTGGCACAGCTTTAAGCGCCTTTGCATACACAAAAAGCCACAAAAAAGCCGTGCATACTTGCGTTTTTAAGCATACCGAAAGGGCTATGCCTACACACAAGTGTGCACGGAGCAAACTATAAACTCTATAAGAGTATGCAAACGCGTGTGGATTACATCGGGCCATTACTGCAATTCACTCCCTTTTATAGGGATAAGGTTTCGGCCGAAGGTTCCCTCTTACTTACCCAAAGCAAGTAGAGTAACAGCGAGACCACACTTAACAACAAATCAAAAGCCACATGCTCCATAGCAAAATAGGCACTGCTTAAGAAGCCAAAAGCAAAAGCCAGTCGCCACGAAAGCATATAAGTGCTTTGTGCTGTACCGCGCTGACAGTGGTCAGCTGTTATGAGCCAGGCAAGCAAATGGCGCGAAGACACAGCACCTACACCACCTCCTATCAAAATATAAGCAAGATAGTTGGTTGCAGGTACGGGATATGCAATCAGTAACCATGCTACCACTACACACAGATAGCCCAAAGCTACTGCAATCCGCTGACTTAGGCGATGTTTGCCCATAAGCTGAATGATAAATGCCAATAAGGCACCAACAGCCATAGATAAGCATACCCATCCACCAGGAAAGTTACCAACCACACGGCCCATCATCCAAGGTGCAGCAAACATGGTAAGGCTTAACGGACACGACTTGGGCAGGAAAAAGCGGTCGCAGGTCATTAATGCCACCTTGACTGGAGCTTTGACTGGTACCTGGGTCTGTGCAACCAACAGGAAAGATAGGGCACAAGGCACCAGCGCCCACCACCAGGCGTCGGTTATTGGCAAGAAGGACATCCAGGTGTATCCCAACAGCAAGCCAAGGGGAATTCCCAAACGGCCGGCCCACGCATAATAGGCATCTCCACGATTGCGATAGCGGGAATAGAGCACATCGTTAACGAGCGTGGTGCCAAGAGCTGTTTGAGCAATACCGAAACCGACTCCCTGCATGCCATGCAACGCAATCAACATCCACGGAGCTGTAGCTACACTATAGCCTATGGTTGAAAGCAAACCGGTAAGGAGCAAAGATTTAAGAAACACTTGTTTACGCGAACGGCGCTCCATTAAATGAGCTCCAAACGGCCCCGGAAGAATCATACCTATTGCAAATGCAACTACGCACCACCCTACCAATAAAGGATTGGCGCTGAATTCTCTTGCCTGAGCATAAAGCAAGGGAATCATTGAATAGACGTAAAGATGTAAGAACCAGTTGGAAACGCACATATTGATAAAGCGCGACGAGGTCAACGGGTTTTGCACTTGTTGTGTCATTGTTCCTAATAGCTTGTAAGTCTTTGGGCAAGAAAGTGCCTTGGTAAGCATCGTCTACCTAAGAAGGAAGACAGCTACAGGCTACTTGCCTTAACCTGCATCAATAGCGTTCGTTTTCGTTCGGAAAATCGCCCGACTTTACGTCGCTTACATATTGGCCGATAGCATCGGTCATCACCGTATAGAGATCGGCATAGCGACGCAAGAATTTGGGCGAAAAATCTTTATTCTTGCCAAGCATATCATCGACCACGAGCACCTGGCCATCGGCAGGTCCACCCCCGATACCTATAATAGGAATGTCGACCGACTCTACGGCTTTTACTGTAAGTTGCGCTGGAATTTTTTCGAGCACAACACCGCAACATCCGGCATCGGCCAAAGCCCGAAGGTCTGAAAATAGTTTGGCTGCTTCGGCTTCTTCTTTGGCACGCACGGCATAGGTACCAAACTTATTGATGCTTTGAGGGGTAAGTCCTAAATGTCCGAATACCGGGATACCGGCATCAAGAATACGTTTAACGGCTTCGATAATTTCGATACCTCCTTCGAGTTTTACTGCATCACAACCAGTTTCTTTCATAATACGTACAGCATTGCGCACAGCCTCTTTAGCATCAACCTGATAGGTTCCAAAGGGCATATCGCACACCACAAAAGCTCGCTTTACGGCTCGGGCTACAGCACTGGCGTGATAAATCATCTGATCGAGCGTAATGGGCAAGGTTGTTGCGTTACCGGCCATTACATTCGAGGCACTGTCGCCTATCAGGATGCAGTCTACTCCGGCTGCGTCCACAATCTTTGCTGTAGTGTAATCATAGGAGGTGAGCATGGCAATTTTCTTGCCTTCTGCTTTCATTTCCTTAAGTCGGTGCGTTGTTACCTTACGCGAATCGTCTACCAAATATCCTGGCATAATGGTTATCGTTTGAGGTTGACTAATTGTTCAACCTTAATGTTAGTAAAGTCTGCCATCGTATGGCAGCAATAGGGTTTAATTGTGTTTTCTGTGTTGGTTGTTGTCAGTCCTACTACAATAGCTCCACTATCGTAGCCGGCACGGAGACCATTTATAGAGTCCTCAAACACGTAGCATTCAGAAGCCTCAAAACCTAAACTGCGGGCCGCTGCTATGTAGCAATCGGGGGCCGGCTTTGAGCGAAGGGCATCTTCAGCTGTAAAGATGCGGTCAAAATAAGAGGCAAAATCGGGGTGATGCCGTAAAAGACAGGCAAATTTAGCCTGATTCGAACTAGTGACTACGGCCGTTCGATAACCAGCAGCACGCAAAGCTTCGACAAAAGCCAAGGCACCGGGGATTAAGGGAAAATCCATTTCGAGTTCAAACCGGTTTAGGCGCGATGTAATACTTGCCTGCTTCTCGGATTGTTCATGATAATACTGATTATAAATTTGCACCAAGGTATGTCCCTTGATACGGGTGGCAAAATCGGGTATTTCGGGAAAATCCTCCTCGCCTACGGCCTTCCAAAAGCGGGTGTACTGCCCTTCGGTATCCACCAACACGCCGTCTAAATCAAAAAGGGCTGCTGTCTGCATACGGTATTCTGTTTGGGATAAATGTCTTGGGGCTAAAAAGATTGCTATTTACAATAAACATGATGCTGCTTATCTTTATAGGCTCTGCTTCAGCCCTCAAAGCGACGCGCAAAGGTAGCTCAAGGGGAGTGAAGAACAAAAAAAATAAATAGAAAAGGTACAATTTTCTTCCCTTTCTCTTGAGTTTGCACTAACTTTGCTATCGCAAATTCTCAAAACACAGTCATGGAACAAACGATTAACTTTAATAAACCACGCAGCATCAAGGCCTGTGTGATTGATGCCTGGCGCATTGGCGCACTCAATTGGCGCAACTACTTAAAGGCGCTATGGCCACATTTGCTACTGCTTGGCATTACGGTTTCACTATTTGTTGAAGTTGCGGTGCGCTATGCCACACAACACTTGCTACCAGCCTACAAACTTATGCAGTACGAAAGCGAACCGAAAATCATACAATATGTTGCCACACCCAATCTATCGCTCGGGGTATGCCTGCTGATTGCTTTTATCTGTTTCTTAATTGGCATCTACAACTTTGAAGGCCGCCTTTATTACTTGATACAACGTTATAGCGAAACCGACCAGTTTGAAACGGCCTCACGGATTAAACCCATAAAAAAGGCACGTAACAACAGCTCGCGACTGCTACGCTGTGATGCGCTGTTTATGCTCTGCACCATACAGCTTCTACTTACAATTGGTTTTGCGGCACTGAAACTAAGTTTGTGGATTTCGATTTTACTGCCCTGCCTTTGCATTTATAGTTGGAGCACAGCCAATGTGGCACGCATGCAGTATGCTTTTGGCCGTAAGCCACTGGGTAAAGCACTAAAGTTTGCCTTCCGGCGTAGCATGGGCATGTCGTTTATGGTTCAATTCATTACTTTTATACCCGCTGTATTACTATGGCTCATATTCGGAATGCCTGCTATTATCTACCTGCTCACCGAAATAGGCGGACACACATCGGCACTCATGGGTGATGCTACAGGACTGCCCGCCTACTTGCCTTTTATATTCTTTATACTTAATGCCGGGGGACTGGCATTATGCGCATTGGTTGACTCCGTACGTACCTGGGCACTAGCCATGAAATAAAGAGCCTGCACGCAGCCCACGCATGCTTGAATGCTTTGGCACCACCAGGGTAGGACCTTTAATTATATAGTGAGCGCTGATAGATGACGAACTAAATGTCATTTACCAGCGCTCATTTATATTTAAAGAGTTACCTTACCGATATGTGTGCTGCAGACACCCGCAGCAGGCCCAACCATACCCAAGGTATAGAATTTTATACACGGCGTTTAAAATTCTAGCCATACGTTTGGCCGAAGCACAAAGCTGTGCAATTACTCTTTGTGGCAAGGCTCTTCGCAGAAATCATCGTCTATGCGTATCAGCGAAGCTACTATAAAGGTAAGCACACAAAGCAACGTAGCTACAATAAAGAAGTTGAGATATCCCACTAACTCTTGCAAATAGCCAGCAACCATGCCCGGAAGCATCATACCTAAGGCCATAATGCCTGTACAAAAGGCATAGTGAGCCGTAGTTGACTCGCCTTTTGCAAAATACATCAGGTAGAGCATATAAGCTGTAAAACCGAATCCATAACCAAACTGCTCGACAAACACACAAGCACTTACCCATCCTAAGCCCTCGGGCTGAAAATAAGCCAATCCTATATATACGGCATCGGGCAAGGTGATGCTCAACACCATTGGCCAGAGCCAACGGCGCAAACCTCCGCTTTCGGCCGCCACACCGCCCAATATTCCACCAAGGGTCAAACCTATCACACCTAGTGTGCCCTGAACGATGCCCAAATCGCCGGTGGTTAGACCTAAGCCTCCCGATTCTACACTTCCCAACAGGAAAAGTGGACAAATTTTAACCAGTAAGGCTTCGGGCAAGCGGTAGAGTAACATAAAAAGAAGAGCTACGCCAATCTGCGGCTTTCGAAAAAAATTTGCAAAGGTGCGGAAAAAGTCGGAAAACACCTGACTCCAAGCAATACGTTCGCGCTGCGCATCGGCCGACACTTTGGGCAGAAAGCGTGCATGGTAACACACAATTATAAAAAAGAAGACCGAAACCACAGCATATGCCCAAGTCCAGGCCTGAACTGGACGCATAATGGTTTCGAGCGTGCCCACAAACATAATGAGCAATCCCTGGCCTACAACACTGGCCACACGGTAAAAAGTTGAACGGATACCCACATAAAACGCTTGTTCCTTAGGCGAGAGTGCCAACATGTAATAGCCATCGGCTGCAATGTCGTGGGTGGCACTGCTAAAGGCCATGAGCCATAACATGGCCAGCGACCACTGTATGTAAGCTGGTGCCTGCAAGCTAAAGGCTAAACCTGCTAACGATGCCCCAAGTACAAACTGCATCCATACAATCCACCAGCGCTTAGACTTCAGCAAATCGACAATCGGACTCCAAAAGGGCTTTATAACCCATGGCAGATAAAGCCAGGAGGTATAAAGTGCTATCTGGGCATTGCTAAGCCCCAGACGTTCGTACATAACTGTAGCTACAGTCATTACGATTACATAAGGGATACCTTCGGCTGTATAAAGAGTTGGAATCCATGCCAAAGGGTGAATACGCCGCCGTGACCCACGCGGTGAGGCAAAAGTGCTTGCAGACGCTTGGCCGGGGCTGGAAGCGGATTTTTGAATATTATGGGGGTCGGTTTTTAATTTCTGCATGGTATAGATTGGCTTATATCGTGGGCAAATTGCACAAAAAACTACATTATGTATTTCTGCCCTAAGAAAGCATAGTCAGTTTACGGAATAGGCGATACGAAAAAAATAATAATGTTTCAGTGAATCTGCCGCATGGATATTTTATACATGCCTCCCGTATATGCTTTTTTAAAAAGGAAAAGGCAAGTGAAGCCAGGCAGATCCCTCAAAAGGGTATGACCTGTACTTCACTTGCCTGTCGGATACAATTAAACTTTATTTGGCATAGCTTACAGAGCGCGTTTCGCGAATAACAGTAATCTTAACCTGTCCGGGATAGGTCATCTCATCCTGGATACGACGAGCGATATCAGCACTGAGGGTCTCGATTTGCTTGTCATCTATCTTATCTGCACCCACAATTACACGTAATTCGCGTCCGGCTTGAATAGCATAAGTTTTAGTTACACCTTCATAGCTTGAAGCAATCTGTTCCAAATCGTTAAGTCGCTTGATGTAAGCCTCAACTATCTCGCGGCGTGCACCCGGACGCGCACCACTGATAGCATCGCATACCTGTACAATTGGTGCCAGGAGCGAGGTCATTTCCACCTCATCGTGGTGTGCACCTATGGCATTGCATATTTCGGGTTTCTCCTTATACTTTTCAGCCAACTTGGCACCATAAAGTGCGTGAGGCAGTTCGCTTTCCTCATCAGGCACTTTACCTATATCATGCAAGAGTCCTGCACGTTTGGCTTTCTTAGGATTCAAGCCTAACTCTGCAGCCATTACCGAACAGAGATTGGCTGTTTCGCGTGCATGCTGAAGCAAGTTCTGCCCATACGAGGAGCGGTACTTCATTTTACCAATGATGCGCACCAGTTCCGGGTGTAAGCCGTGAATACCTAAGTCTATAGCCGTTCGTTTACCGGTTTCGATAACTTCGTCTTCAACCTGCTTTTTAACCTTGGCTACAACCTCCTCAATACGTGCCGGATGGATACGTCCATCGGCTATGAGTTGATGAAGAGCCAGACGGCATATTTCGCGGCGTACGGGGTCGAAAGCACTGATTACGATAGCCTCGGGCGTATCGTCTACCACAATTTCAACACCTGTTGCAGCCTCAAGCGCACGTATATTGCGACCTTCGCGTCCAATAATACGGCCTTTTACTTCGTCGTTGTCAATATGGAAAACTGTTACACTGTTTTCAATGGCAGTTTCGGTAGCCACGCGCTGGATAGTCTGAATAACAATGCGTTTAGCTTCTCTGTTAGCCGTCATCTTGGCATCGTCCATGATATCGTTAATATAGCTTTGAGCATCACTTCGTGCCTCGTCCTTCAAAGCATCAACCAGTCGACGCTTGGCCTCCTCGGCCGAAAGTCCGCTCAATTCCTCGAGTTTCTCGCGCTCTTTGAGTTGCATTTTCTCCAACTCTTCTTCGCGACGGTTGAGGGCTTGCTGCTGGTTGTTCAGGCGGTTATGCGTGTTTTCGAGTTCCTGTTTGCGACGCGAAAGTTCATCTTGTCTTTGATTCAAACCTATTTCGCGCTGCTTGAGTTTGTTTTCAACTTGCAAGATTCGCTGGTTACGCTGTTGCACCTCCTTTTCGAGTTCGGCCTTTTTGTTTAGAAACTTTTCCTTGACCTCGAGTAATTTTTTCTCTTTAATGACATCTGCCTCTTTATTGGCATTGTCTATCATTCGGAGATACTTCTTTTTGAGCACAAAGCGAAAGAATGTATATCCGCCGCCCGCTCCGAGAAGCAGACTTACGATTACCATTATTATTTCTGACATTGTTCTTTGATTATGTTGTTAATGAGGGTTTATCATGTATTAGTATTAACACCCTTTGGCAACACAAACGTTACATACTGCAGCTATGCATAACCTATCGGTAGTTTATGAAAAAACTGGATGCTACTTGTTATCAAGTGCTTCGGCCAGTTCTTTAGATAAACGTTCAACGGTTTCAGTATAAAGTGACTCATCCTTTAAGGCTTGAAGTTGTAATACTTGAACGGCAAAATCAAGCATTGTAACCGCTATATAGCGTTCCTGTCCCAAGTTTGGGTAAGATTGCTCATAACGTCCAAGTTTTTCGTTTATCATGCGCGAAGCTTTACGGTACATTTCTTCTTGATCACGCCGAATGGTGATGGGATAGAATTGCTTACCGATGAGCAATTGTATAACAAACCTTTCGCTTTGATTCTCCATTTACTTTCTATTTAGTCGCGGTATTCTCCTAAAAGTATTTTTAGTAATAGCTTCGAGCATTGCTACACATCGAGCAAGGCAATGCATTTATCAACCTCACGTATAAGTCGGGCTATACGTGCTCTCGAAGCTTTTATATCCTCACCGCTCACTTCAATCATGCGTGCCGTTTTAAGCAGTTCGTAGTCGCGCCTAAGTTCTTCGTTCTCTTTTTCTTTCTGTTCCAACTCCTGCCGATTTTTATCAAGCTCCTGTTGCAGTGCTTGACTCGTAGCCTGCTCGCGCTCATAGGCTCTCATCAACTGGCGTACGAGTGCTTCAAAATTACGCAGGGCTATTTCGTGTTCATTGGTCATAAGTAAATGAAAAGGAAAGAGGTGCGGCTCTGCTTCAACAACTTTTTTATACCGCCCTTATGGATTATACCGATATTCCGTCAGAGTTATGCAGTTTGTTGCACATGTTATTCGTCCTGGTTGTCGGGTTTGGGTTCTTTTTTGGCTAAGATAACAATATTATAGACATAGGCTGTCATCCATTCAGCACTATAGCCCAACTGCTGTTGGTAGCGACGAACTGAAAGACATGCCTTGCGCACGCCTTCATCCTTCCAGTTATCCTTAGTAAGCACATCGTTAACTGTCTTGGCTGTCAAAGTTCGCAAGGCGTTGCGGAAAAAGCCCGGCATACGGAATTTCCACTTCATCAAGTTTCCCATAAGCATCATCAACTCCTGCGAAAACCCTTGAAAAAGGAAGAGATAATTACGCACATCGTTCACATTGCGGCAATGACGCTTGATACTCTGATCTATCTCCTTAAAGAACGAATCTTCCATTCCATAAATTTCAACGAGCATCTTGCGACAACGATTCTTTTCGCCCAAACCAAGTTTGTTGTTAATGGTCGACACGTGCAAGGTTTGCTTAAACACGCGCAAGTCAGGCAAAGCTGCTATATTGCTGATACCCAAATTCGAAGCCATCACTGCTTGATAATAAACGCGAATCAGCATCATAAAATCTTCTACACCGCCTACGCGCCAGCCAGTCTCATTAGCTTGTTTCTTATGATTAAATATTTTTGATAAGAATCCCATATTATAAAAATTTGAAAGCAAAGATACCACTTGAGCATTGAAGCACCAAGAATTTTGGCTGTTTTTTAAGCGCAAGCCACAATTTCTGCTTTTTTTCCTAAAGCCACGATTTAAATGAGGGTTTTGCTTTTTACTCCAACACATTTGGCTTAACTTTGTCGGATATTACCAATATTAACTACCATGCAACCGACTCTTTTACTTCCGAACTGCAAAATAAACATCGGATTAAATATTGTGAGCAAACGCCCGGACGGATACCATAACCTCGAAACGGTTTTCTACCCTATCGGGCTACGCGATAATTTGGAATTCAAAGAGATTACCGATACTAACGAGCCCTACAGACTTATATGTACGGGAGTTCCGATAGCTGGCAATACAGCCGATAATTTGATTGTGAAGGTATACCTTTCGTTAAAGGATGAGTTTGATTTACCGCCACTTGAGCTCACACTCTACAAACACATTCCAACCGGTGCCGGTTTGGGAGGTGGAAGTAGTGATGCTGCTTTCATGATGAAAGGACTGAACGAGGCTTACGATTTAGGGCTTAGCAACGATGATATGGAACGCAGGCTGTCAGCGTTTGGGGCTGACTGTGCCTTTTTTGTCAAAAATCGCCCAGCCTACGCCACAGGTATTGGCAACGAGTTATCGCCTATTGCGCTCTCGCTCAAAGGCAAATTCATTGTAATGGTAAAACCCGAAACCGTTATTTCGACCAAAGAAGCTTATGCCCACGTAGTGCCAAAACCTGCCAAACATCCGTTGCTACAAGCAGTCATGCAGCCTATTGAACAATGGCGCGGACTCATTGTAAACGACTTTGAAGATTCGGTATTTCCCACATACCCAGAACTAGCTGCTATCAAACAAACACTCTATGACATGGGTGCCTGTTACGCAGCTATGAGCGGAAGCGGAAGCACGCTCTACGGCATCTTTGACCGCCCGGTACCCGAAGCTAAAAAGGTTTTTGCCAAATACTTTGTCTTTACGCAAAATATTGTAGGATGATATACTGGTTTTCTGGTACGGGAAACTCGAGGTGGGTGGCCGAATCGCTGGGCAGCGAATTGCATGATACACTCCTGCCGATGACCGAAAACACGCACTTTGTCCTGCCCGACATGCAAGAGGCTTGTATAGGCTTCATTTTTCCGGTCTATGGCTGGGGGCTACCTTTGGCTGTAGCCAATTTTATAGAGCGCATGCCACACAACACGAATCCGGCACACAATTATATATACAGCGTACTTACCTGCGGCGATGACATTGGGCGAACCGATCGTCTTTTACGAAAGGCTCTGAAAAAGAAAGGCTACGAACTTCATGCCGTTTTTTCTGTACAAATGCGCAACACGTATGTGTGCTTGCCCTTTTTCGACACTGACGACTTGGATGTTGAAACTGAAAAACAAGCTAAAGCAACTATCAGGTTGCACGAAATCGCCCAAGTTGTGGCTCAAAAGCAACAGTCTACTCCTGCTGACATCCATCCCGGAGGCATGCCCGGTTTTAAATCGTATATTTTACGTCCTTTATTCAACCGGTTGCTCACCAGCGACCACCGTTTCAAAGTAAATCACAACTTATGTACGCATTGCAAGCGGTGTATCAATTGTTGTCCGCTACATAACATCACACCTTCGGCCGATGGAACTCCACTTTGGGGCGGACACTGCACACACTGTCTGGCCTGCTACCACTCTTGCCCGCATCATGCCATTAACTACGGATGGTTTACTGCCCATAAAGGGCGCGTACGAGTCATAGTCCGGCCTAACAATAAGCCGTAGCTACCACGACCGAATATCTACACTGCCCAGAGGCGCAAAATAGTCATATTTTCGCTTTGCTCTGAGCTAGGTTTACACTAACTTTGCACCTTATCGTTTTTACAAGGTGCATTACGCCTAACATATTTATATCCATAAACTAAAGAAGACAATGAACAACGAATGGTTTGAGTGTAAAATCAAATACGAAAAGACTATGGAAAATGGCATGGTCAAGAAAGTAAACGAACCTTATCTGGTTGACGCACTCAACTTTACAGAGGCTGAACGCCGCATTATTGAGGAGATAACTCCTTATATGACCGGCACCTTCGAAGTAAGCGACATCAAACGTGCACGCTACGCTGAACTTTTCGAAGCACCGGGCGACGATAGCGCCGACCGCTTCTTCAAAGCAAAACTTTCTTTTATTACACTCGACGAAAAGAGCGGTAAAGAGAAAAAAACCACACAAAACGTACTGGTACAAGCTGCCGACCTCCGCGATGCCATCAAACGCCTGGACGAAGGCATGAAAGGATCGATGATGGACTATACCATCAGCAGTATGGCCGAAACTGCCATTATGGATGTATACCATTACATACAAACCAAACCAGGCGAAGACAAACCCGAATACGAAGCATAAAGTACGTCTGCCTGCCCCAACGCAAGCCTTACACAAGCCAACCTTAAGCTGCCCGACAACGAAACTACGGGGGCAGCTGATTGATGGTCAAAGCATACGCCTGCCACTGGCAAACACGACCTCTAAACCTTTTAAAGCCATGTTACATCTCAAGCAAGTCAAAGCCACTATTGAGCCGGGTGTTGAGCTCGTAGCAGTATCGAAGTTCCATCCTGCAGAGGCTATACTAGAAGCCTACGAACAAGGACAACGCATTTTTGGAGAAAGCCGGGCGCAAGAACTACAAGCCAAACACGAGGTTTTACCGCACGACATTCAATGGCACTTTATCGGCCATCTACAAGCTAACAAGGTAAAATACATTGCACCCTATATTACGCTTATACACACGGTCGACAGCCTTAAACTGCTCAAGGAAATTGACAGACAAGCCGAAAAATGCAATCGTGTAATTGACTGCTTACTCGAATTGCACTTAGCTCAAGAGGATACGAAATACGGACTAACCACCAAAGCCTGCACCGAATTACTCGAAGCTGGCGAATGGCGAGAACTGCAACATATTCGAATTACCGGCATAATGTGCATGGCAACCAACACACCTGATGAGGCACAAATTGAACAGGAGTTTAAACGTGCAAAACTTTATTTTGACGAAGTTAAACAACGGTTCTTTGCAAAAAACGACTACTTTTGCCAACGCTCATGGGGCATGTCGCACGATTATGCCATAGCCATGCGCCAAGGAGCTAACTTAGTACGCATCGGAACAGCTATTTTTGGCGAACGCGAGTATTGAATACCTGCCTTGCATACATAGATAATCGTCTAAAGTGCAACATAACCCCATTTATTCAACAGAAAGGCTGACTTTATTTATAAGTCAGCCTTTTTTATACTTAGTCCAAAAAACTTTCTAACCGCAATTATAAGATTATAGAATGCATATACAAATTATGTTGGAATGATGTGGTTTATACACCTCGTGCAAAAACATTTACACCTCATGTATAAACATCAATACTAACATCTCGGTACACAACTCACGGCAATACAGCAAATGGAACACGCATGTAGGATCAATTGCCATACATTTGCAAAATAGTATCGTTTACAAATGCTCCTTCCTAAGGTTAACGGCACCGATACTGCTTCTTCCTATTAAAAAAGAAACCAACATAAATATTGGCATAATTAACCGAATTGGTTAACGACAGGCGGTGCTTGCGATACATATACAGGTGTCCGATATACGAAGCTCCAGCAAACCAATGCGTATTGTTCCATACAATGCCCGCCCGCGAGGTACAGTCAAAACTCAAGTTCCTAATGTCCAATAAGAGTTCGTCGGCTTGCATTTTCTCTCCCTTGGCCTTGCGCAAGCCCAACGATGGCATAACCGAAACTCCAAACAGCCAATTGCGAGCAAACACCCAATTATACGCATAACCTGCGCTCAAATAATAATAATTATAGTCTACGTTCGAATACTTCAGTTCGTCAATAATAATTTCCTGACCGGGCTTTCCGATGAGTTCTTCCGGCAAACGTGTATAGTCGAAATCAACTTTTTGCTTGCTAAATCCTAGTCCTAACATAAACGATCCGCAACTTTTACGCTGCACTGTACTCTGATTATAAGCTGCCGGATACGAAAAGTGACGATGATTGAACACATAATAAGCACTAAACGAAAGCGTTTTGGCATCCATACCCGAAAATGGTTTACCATCAACAGACTTTGGATCTACGCCCTGAAAACCCACTGCCTTACGCAAACGGAAGTCGCCCGTATTGCGAACATACAAGAAGTCGCAACCCAACATTGAACTGTATAAACTAAGATTAAACTCGGACGACTTGCCTAAAGAACGGGGATGACTAACGTCAAATGTATAGCCCAAAAAAATCCAACGCCAGCCAAAATAAGGTCCAACCTTAAAACTTGGAGCCGGCTTGGTAGACAACGATTGCGTTACTCCTTCCTTGCTGGTAGCCGCAAGCCGATACACCTGAAAGTAGTTGGTGTTTTGCAGCATAGCCGTAAAGTTGTAATAATTGGGGGCTATATAGGTTGTGTCGTAATCGTCGAAATTTTTCACAAAACGATAGAAGATATTACCCGTACGCTTTACTTTGTTCTTTATACGTTCCCTACATTTGCGCGTACACACTGAGTCGGGCAGCCTTATGGACGATGTAACTGTAACTGGCACATCATCACCTTCGGGCAGCAATGAATCTGTCTGAGCAAAAACCGGATTCAGGCTTCTTCCTGCAGCTTTAGAACAAATGGTTGTCAAGCTAAACAGCGCACAAGCCAATACCAGTACACCTATATGACGCATGAGGCGGACGATAGCAAATTAATTTTTAGAGATTATACATTGTGACTTCGTAACACGAAATAGACCTACTTGACTCACTGGCCATAAAAAAACTGCATTACGTACAAACACATTCAAACTCTTGCTAAGTTGTACGCAATATACAGACCCAAATGTTAGAATTTTCCCAATATGCGGTCGACCACCCAGTTAACCGAAGTTGCACTGATGCTGTCACAACGGCAAATAGCCTTGTTTTGCAAATGCTCGACCACCAATTTTATTAATGGAAGCTGTACATAGGGTGGATTAGGCACTACGAACTCTTGCCTGCCAGCCTCGTTTTGTAATACTATAGGCTGATAGGTAAATACCGAAAAAGAGAGCGATCCGCGGTCGCCTACAATATCGATACGGTCTTCTTTGGCCGAATCATGTGCCACAAAACACCAAGAGCCGGAACCTGGCAATCCAGAATCAAACTTGAAGCAGGCGCTTACCGAATCTTCTGTTGGGTAAAGGCCACCTCTGTTTGCCTTTATACCTTGCGCTTCGACAATAGGGCCGAACATCTCTTGCAAAAGGTCTATTTGATGAGGAGCCAAGTCGTAAAAGTACCCCCCACCGGCTATATCTGGCTGCACACGCCAAGGTAAATTGGTCTGATTGTAATCCAGATCGCGCGGGGGTACTGCAAAACGAATTTGCACATTAACAACCCGTCCTACCTGCCCCTCGTTAACCAGTTGACGAACTTTTTGGAAATAAGGCAAATAACGTCTGTAGTATGCCACAAAGCAGGGTATACCGGTTTTTTCGACGATACGGTTTATGCGGCAGCAGTCTTCATAGTTCGACGCCATAGGTTTCTCTACATAAACAGCCTTTCCGCTTTTCATCGCCATAATGGCATAAGTGACATGGGTTGACGGTGGTGTGGCTATATATACAGCATTGACATCCGGGTCGTTAACGAGTTGCTGCGCATCGGTATACCAGCGCTTGATATGATGACGCTCTGCATACGAACGTGCCTTATCGGCTTTGCGGCTCATTACAGCAACTACTTTCGAACCTTCAATCAGGTTGAATGCCGGCCCACTTTTTTTCTCAGTTACTTCGCCGCATCCAATAAATCCCCAACGTACTTGTTCCATATTCAATGTGTGGTATAAAAATGACAAGTGTGCAGTAGCATCTGCCGCATGCCTATGCCTTCAGCTGTTGAAAAACAAAGGGCAGCAAATGCTCTGCACACTCGAACATTTAATTAAAGTGTCAGCAATACTCCTGCCAGCTGCGTATTTCCAGGTCGTCGAGCTTCACTTCGCAGAATGCAGTAATGAAAGCTGATGCCAAACGCGCATTGGTTATAAGGGGTACATTCAGGTCGATAGCTGCACGGCGTATCTTGTAGCCGTTGGTCAGTTCGCCCGAAGAGAGGTTTTTATTTACATTCACCACCATGTCTATCTCCTTATTATGGAGCATCTCTATGGCTTGAGGTTGCTGCGGTGCCTCGCTAGGCCAATAAACCATGGTGTTCTCAATACCGTTTTCGGTAAGGTAGCGACTGGTTCCGGGAGTTGCAAAAAGGTTGTAACCATGATCGCGAAGCATTGCGCATGCCGTGAGCATTTCAGCCTTTTGCTTTCCATCACCGGTTGAGAGCAGGATATTCTTCTGCGGAATACGATGACCTACCGAAAGCATTGACTTGAGTAATGCCGTACGCGAATCATCACCCAAACAGCCAACCTCGCCGGTCGATGACATATCAACACCCAAAACAGGGTCGGCCTTCTGTAAACGGTTGAATGAGAATTGTGAAGCCTTAATACCTACGTAATCAAGGTCGAAGAGGCTCTTGGCAGGCTTCTCAACAGGCAAGCCAAGCATAATACGGGTGGCGAGTTCTATAAGGTTGATTTTAAGAACCTTGCTCACAAAGGGGAAGGAACGTGAGGCACGAAGGTTACACTCAATAACCTTGATATCATTCTCACGAGCCAGGAACTGAATATTGAATGGTCCGGAAATGTGCAATTCCTTGGCTATTTGCTTGGATATTTTCTTAATGCGACGCGCTGTCTCAACATAGAGTTTCTGCGGAGGGAACTGAATAGTTGCGTCACCCGAGTGTACACCTGCGAACTCAATATGTTCAGAAATGGCATAGGCAATAATTTCACCATCCTTAGCAACAGCATCCATCTCAACTTCCTTGGCATGTTGCAGGAAACGGCTTACTACCACTGGATGCTTCTTTGAAACATTGGCTGCCAGTTTCAGGAAACGTTCAAGTTCTTCTTGATTTGAGCATACATTCATAGCTGCTCCCGAAAGCACGTATGAAGGACGTACCAGTACGGGGAAACCAACACGGGCAATGAAGTTATCAATATCTTCCATCGATGTTAACGCACTCCATTCAGGCTGATCAACACCAATGCGGTTAAGCATTGCCGAGAACTTTTCACGATCTTCTGCATTGTCAATATACTTGGCCTGAGTACCGAGCAAATTGATATTCTCGGCATCTAAGCGCATAGCCAGGTTGTTAGGAATCTGACCACCAGTGCTCACAATTACACCATAGGGCACCTCAAGGTCAAGGATATCCATAACACGCTCAAAGGTCAACTCGTCAAAGTACAAACGGTCGCACATGTCGTAGTCTGTCGACACGGTCTCGGGGTTGTAGTTAATCATGACAGAGCGGTAGCCTTCCTTACGAATGGTATTAAGGGCCTGCACACCACACCAGTCAAACTCTACTGACGAACCAATGCGATAGGCACCTGAACCTAGCACAACTACCGAACGCTTATCCTTTTCGAACTGAATATCGTGGGCAATACCACTATACGTAAGGTAAAGATAGTTTGTCTGAGCCGGATATTCGGCAGCCAGGGTATCAATCTGCTTAACTACAGGTACAATACCAGCCTGCTTACGGCGGGCACGAACGGCCATAATGGCTTTTTCGATTTCCATTTCTTGCTCCATGCCTACGGCACGCGCAATTTGGAAGTCGGTAAAACCTTGAATTTTGGCACGACGCAACAAGTCGTTATCAAGTACGTTGATGGAGGTGCAGGCGTGGAGCTCACTATCTGTTTGATGGATGTTATAGAGTTTCTGCAGGAACCAGCGGTCAATCTTGGTCAGTTCATGAATCTGATCAATGGTATAACCTTGTGCAAAGGCCTTCTCGATAACAAAAATACGCTTATCTGTAGGCTCTTTAAGGGCGGCATCTACATTTTCTATCTTGAGTTCTTTATTGTCGACAAAGCCGTGCATTCCCTGACCTATCATGCGGAGCCCCTTTTGGATAACCTCTTCGAAAGTACGGCCTATAGCCATTACCTCGCCCACCGATTTCATTGATGAACCCAGTTCACGGTCTACACCACGGAACTTACCAAGATCCCAACGGGGGATTTTGCAGACTACATAATCGAGTGCAGGTTCAAAGAAGGCTGAAGTGGTTTTGGTCACAGAGTTTTTCAAGTCGAACAAGCCGTAACCCAAGCCTAACTTTGCCGCAACAAAAGCAAGGGGATAGCCTGTAGCCTTTGAGGCAAGCGCTGAAGAACGCGAAAGACGTGCATTCACCTCAATAACACGATAGTCTTCGCTTTGAGGATCGAAAGCATACTGCACATTACACTCTCCGACAATACCTACGTGGCGAACAATGCGGATGGAAAGCTCACGCAATTTATGATACTCAGAGTTGGTCAGTGTTTGCGAGGGAGCTATAACAATACTCTCACCGGTGTGGATGCCAAGAGGGTCGAAGTTTTCCATATTGCAGACCGTGATACAATTATCAAAGCGGTCGCGCACTACTTCATACTCCACTTCTTTCCAACCCTTCAAACTCTTTTCGACGAGCACCTGAGGAGAGAAAGAAAAGGCCTTTTCAGCCAAACGATTCAATTCCTCTTCGTTGTCACAGAAGCCCGAACCAAGACCTCCCAGTGCATAAGCTGCACGGAGAATAACCGGATAGCCCAATTTTGATGCAGCTTCGCGAGCTTGTGCAATGCTTTCACAAGCTTCACTCTTGATTGTCTTAACGTCAATCTCGTTAAGTTTTTCCACAAAGAGTTCACGGTCTTCTGTATCCATGATAGCCTGCACGGGCGTACCTAGTACTTGCAGTCCATACTTCTCGAGCACACCGCTGCGATAGAGTTCTACACCGCAGTTAAGAGCTGTTTGGCCGCCAAAAGCAAGCATGATACCATCGGGGTGTTCCTTTTGAATAACACGCTCTACGAAATAGGGCGTTACAGGCAGAAAGTAAATGCGGTCGGCCACTCCTTCAGAAGTCTGAACAGTGGCAATATTCGGGTTGATAAGTATGGTTTCGATGCCTTCTTCCTTGAGCGCCTTAAGAGCTTGCGAACCGGAATAGTCGAACTCGCCGGCTTCGCCGATTTTAAGGGCGCCGGAACCAAGAAGAAGCACTTTCTTTATAGATGTCATAATGATAGGATTCGTTGGGGCTGCCTCCTGCTGTGCAACCAATGAATGTTGAGCAGGATACAGTGTCGGTTTCTTACTTAAGAAGCTTAACAAATTCGTCGAAGAGGAACTCCGTATCTACTGGGCCGGAGCAGGCTTCGGGATGGAACTGGGCAGAGAACCAGGGATTTGTTTTGTGGCGTACGCCTTCGTTCGAGCCATCGTTCATATTGATAAAGTAGGGTTCCCAATCGGCAGGAAGCGTGCGGCTATCAACTGCGTAGCCGTGGTTTTGCGAAGTTACAAAACAATGTTCTGTACCTACCATGCGTACGGGCTGATTATGGCTACGGTGTCCGTACTTAAGTTTATAAATGCTGGCACCTGCTGCCTTTGAAAGGAGTTGGTTACCCATACAGATACCCATACACGGACGCACGTTAGGATTAGCAAGGAACTTGCGGATATTATCAACTGCATCAGAGCAGGTATTAGGGTCGCCGGGACCATTGGCAAGGAAAAGACCATCGAACTCGAGTTCATTGAAATCATAGTTCCAGGGCACACGGATAACTTCTACACCACGACGAATGAGGCAACGGATAATATTGTTCTTTACACCGCAGTCTACAAGTACAACCTTTTTGCGATCCTCGCCTTCGTTGTAGCGGATAATTTCTTTACACGAAACCTTTGCTACATAATTTACGCCTTCATACTCTGCTACTGGCACATTATCGGGCTCATCATCAAAGACTATCTTACCCATCATTACACCATGCTCACGCAGCACTTTGGTCAATTCGCGCGTATCAATACCCGTAATACCAGGTACCTTTTCGCGCTTGAGCCAATCGCCCAGACTCTCCACTGCGTTCCAATGACTATACTCCTCGCTATAAGCACTAACAATAATAGCCGAAGCGTGAATACGGTCGCTTTCCATAAATGTAGCCAAACCGTTAGATTCAACACTGAAGGGGGGAACGCCATAGTTACCTACCAACGGATAAGTAAGCGTCATGAGCTGACCGGCATAAGAGGGGTCGGTCAAACTCTCGGGATAACCCGTCATGGCCGTATTGAAGACCACTTCTCCGGCCACAGGGGCTTCGAAACCAAACGACTTTCCATGGAATTTGGTTCCGTCGTCAAGAATTAGTGTTACGTTACGCATATTTTTCAATGTGCTAAGGGAAAACCATTCCCGGTTAGAACGGGAACGATTGTCCGGATAGGTTGAATTTGATTTGCTTATAGGATGGAAACTCTGCTTTTTCTCGGCAGAATAATTGAAAGCCTTAAACGTTTGCGCCGGTTTGTCACAAACAAAAAGTCTTTTCGTAATAATTCACAAAGGCTCTATTTACCCGCATATTGCCTCCGGGAGTAGGATAATGGCCCGAAAAGTACCAATCGCCAGGACTGTTGGGGCAGGCTGCATGCAGGCCTTCAAGACTTTGATATACGATGTGTATTTCAGTTGTCACACCTTCAGGGCGTAACATCTCTGCCATTTTACATGAAATTTCTTCAGGAGTAAAGGGTTCATACACTTCGCGTACAAAGTTTTTTACTTGCTCTTTCGGCAAATCGATTTGTGCCTTACAGCGTTCATAGATATCTGCAAGCCTTTCTGAAATACCTTTATCAGTATGTAATGCAATTGCAGCACGGAAGGCAATAAACTCCTCCATGCGCGGCATATCAATGCCGTAATAATCAGGATAGCGAACCTGAGGTGACGAACTTACAACAACTATTCGACGCGGATGCAAGCGGTCCATAATACGCAAAATACTCTCGTGTAATGTTGTTCCACGCACAATACTGTCGTCAATAACCACAAGATTGTCAACTCCGGGACGAACAGAACCATAGGTTACATCGTAGACATGTGCCGCGAGATCATTGCGCGAGTTACCTTCGGCTATAAAGGTGCGCATCTTGATATCTTTCCAAGCCACCTTTTCTGCGCGAATTCTCCGTGAGAGAATACGATTTAGGTTTTCGTGCGAAACATTTGTTCCAAGCCGTTCAATCTCGTCGGCTTTCTGACGGTTAAGATATTCATCAAACCCCTGAAGCATGCCATAGTAGGCAGCTTCAGCAGTATTGGGAATATAGCCAAGTACGGTATTGTCTATTTCGCCGTCCACAGCCTTCAGTATCGGTTCTACCAGAGTACGTCCGAGTTCTTTACGTTCGCGATAGATATCTACATCCGACCCCCTGCTAAAATAAACACGTTCAAAAGAGCAGGCAGCCAAGCGTGCCGGTTCGAGCACTTGTTCTATACGGATACCTCCTCGACGATTAACAAGCAATGCCTGCCCGGGCAAGAGTTCGTGTACCTCGTGAGCCTCGGCATCGAGAGCCGTTTGTATAACCGGACGCTCTGAGGCTACAACAAGCACCTCATCGTTACGATACCAAAAAGCCGGACGAATACCCCACGGATCGCGCAAAGAGAACTGTTCGCCCGAACCCGTCATTCCGCATATCACATATCCTCCGTCCCACAGTGGTGCAGCATCTTTCAGAACATTAACCAAATTAATATGCTCCTCAATATACTCCGTAACCTCCTGGTTTTCAAGTCCCTGCTTACGTGCCTCAACAAAACATCGTTCGCTCTCGCGGTCAAGCCGATGACCCAGTTGTTCCAGCAGCAAATAGGTATCTGACATCATACGGGGATGCTGGCCCTTAGCTGCTACCGAACTGAATATCTCCTCTACATTGGTCAAGTTAAAGTTTCCGCAGATACAAAGGTTCTTGGCGCGCCAGTTGTTACGGCGCAGAAACGGGTGGACATACGAAAGGCCACTCTTGCCGGTAGTTGAATACCGGAGGTGGCCCATATAAATTTCGCCGGCAAAGGGCACACAGCGGGCTGCATAGTCCGCATCGTGCAATTGTTCCGACCGATAATTGGCAAAAAGCCGATGTACATTACCAAAGATTTCCTGAATGGCAACGCCACCCAGTCCACGTTCACGAAATAAGAATTCCTCACCAGCTGCAGCTTGCATTTTAACACAAGCCAAACCGGCGGCTTCCTGCCCGCGGTTATGCTGCTTTTCCATCAGCAAATAGAGCTTATTGAGCCCATACATCCACGTGCCGTATTTTTCTTCGTAGTAACTGAGCGGCTTAAGCAGCCTAACCATGGCCACACCGCACTCATGCTTCAAAGGTTCCATTCAAAATACCTTTATTTGGTTTTGCAGGCAAAGTTACAAAAAAATAATGACATCGGCATACCAATTTAAAAGTTTGAGTGAATAATGCGTCCGGGGGCTACTTTACGTATTCTTCAAACCTTACCGGCTACATGTGTAACTATTTAAACAAACAAAATATCATAGCACCAAAGTATAATTACTGAATGAAGTCGTCTAAACTAATGAATGCTTAACACTTCCTTAGGAGCAGAACGGCA